>QWCB01000057.1_pt1 | contig 195305 bp, 168 predicted proteins | sample 1972511 | NCBI WGS metagenome assembly QWCB01 (sample SAMN09866719, study PRJNA288562) | Human gut metagenome isolate term5_stool, whole genome shotgun sequencing... | isolation source: gut | host: Homo sapiens | place: USA: California | reverse complement strand
CTACAGAGAATTTACCAAGAGGCATTACAAGGTAAACTATCTAAGCACTACAGAAGAAGATGCTGATAAATTACCTGGAATTGGCAAGAAACCAGATGATAGCTTCAAGATAATAGACACTGAGGAAGTAACGAGTGGAGCTACTGACTATGATGCAGTAAACTACAGAGAGATACCAGGCTGGAAGGTTATTAGCACTCCTCAAAGACAGCTTTTCTATGATGTCAACGAGGATGGTGAAATGATTGGAATCAATGGAGTTAAGTCTAATGAGGTTAACTTCTATTACAAGGATATCAGGGTAATTAAGCGCAAAACACCTGACGCAAAAACACCAGACGGTTATCACAGGGTTGTATTCAAAGCAGACAGAGACGGTTCATTCGGGAAGGATGCAGACGGCAATCCAATCAAGGAAGTGATATATGATGTAATTGACGGGCTTGAGTTTAGAAATATAATGGTTCCGCCTGAACAGAATGAAGACGGTACTCTAAAGGCTCCTGTAATTACACCTGACACTAACGCTAAATTTATCGGATGGGATGATTCAAGACTTCTTGATGAAAATACCGTAATAAGAAAAGACTATACCTTCACAGCTAAATTTAAGCCAGTTAAGGATGTAATTGAAGTTGGTGGTGGAGGTGAAGACATCCAAGATTATTTTGTAGATGTATATGTAGATACTACGGATAAGGCGGATGGAGATATTAACGATAACCAATTTACTGGCAATAAGAAATTACACTTCAAGGTCAACCCTGAAAAGAAGGTAGAGATTCCTGTCAGCGAGCCTAAGGGTGCGGTAGCTAAGGATAAGGATGGTAAGCCTATCACAAATGCCTACGGCGTTAAGCAAAAATGGCAGTTTAAGGAGTGGCAGGTTGAAGGTAAGGATAAGATTTGGAGCAAGGGCTCTAAGATAGAGGATAAGTTCACTGAAAAGGTTACGACTATAGTTGCTAAGTATAATCTTAATGTGACGCCTATTGAACCTATTCTAAGCCCTGCGTCTATATACACATATGAGTCTGTTAAGGACGATAAAGGTGGATGGACGAATAACTTCATACCAACCGAGGATAAGTATGATGAGGCTCTCAAAGATGTTAAGAAGATGGAGGGATATAAGTCATACAAGATAATAACAACAGACGATGAGATATATAATATGCTTAAGGAGGACGGACAGCCTGTTGCTGACAACCAGCCGAGAACTGTTAAGGTAAAGGGTGAGGTAAGCTTTGAGAATGGTAGAAAGGCTATAGTTAATATTCCTGTTAAGGTATTTAAGAATATCTATCGCAGCTTGAACGACGAGGATAAGCCTGATGTCGTTAAGAATAACGAGGAACTGAAAAATTTTGTCAAGGTTACCGTTAATCCTACAAAGCTGGCAAAGGATCAGACAAAGAAAGTATATTATGTAAATCCTGACGCTAAGGTTATAATTCCGGAGAATGATCCAACACCGACTGAAAATCACACATTTGAAGGCTGGTACTATATCGACAAGACGAAGGTTACTACGGACAATCCAAAGGGAAAGGTAAAGATTGATTTAACAAAACGCCATCAGATACCTGAGGCAGTGGAGATTATTGCATCTTACTCAACCCCAATAACACCGACCGTACCTCTTGAGCCTAAGGCAGATAAGATAATCAAGAATGTAGGGGATTCCCTAACTGTCGATGATTACTTGGACGCTATAACTCCACCTAAGGATGACAACGGTAAAGAGCTAAGAACGATTAAGACCGTAAAAATTGTAAACCCTAAGGATAAGAGAGTAACGACTGAGGTTCCGGGAGGTCCATACAAAGAAAAGATTGAGGTTATCTACGAGGACGGAGCGACATTTGAGCTTGAAGTGGATGTCATTGTTAGACCTGATTATGTAGAGCAGAAGGGCAATGATAAGCCTGAAGTGCCTGATAACTATGTCAAGGTCGTATTCAAACCTACGGATAAGGCGGTTGACAGTACTGAAGCTATTTACTGGGTAAATCCTGAAAAAGAAGTCAAGCTTCCTGTAGCTAAGCCTGAGGGCAAGAAGGCCGTTGTCGTGGACGGTGTGAAGACCGATTACACATTTAAGGCATGGCATGCCGAGGCTGATGACAAGGCGTTTGATGTAGCATCTAAGCATCAGTTTAAAAATAATGCAACATTTGTAGCGAAGTACAAAAAAACGATAGATGCTGGGATAATCACTCCAATTCCTGATATTAAATCAAAGGGACTTACTGTGAGTGAATCTCTGAAGGACGGAGATAAGTGGATTAACAACTTTATTCCAAGTGAAGATACACTAAAGAATGCAATCAAGATAAATACTCCTGACGGCAAAGTTCAAGCATTGCCTGAGGGTGCAAAGGTTGAGTTTGGTGACGGAGAGATTGGTAAATGGAAGAAGTATGACAATCTCGAAACTATTTTGTACGACAAGCTCAAGGAAAAGGATGACGGGAATAAGCCTAGCCGTGAGGAAAAGATAAAGGCACTGATAACAGTAGACGGTTGGTCTAAGATAGTAGAGCTTCCTATTAAAGTTAATAAGAATATCTATGAGGCGAAAACACTCCAAGGAGCACCTGATTATGTGCCAGATGGATATGTTAAGGTCGAGCTTAATCCGACCAAGGATGCACAGGATTCTCAGAAAACATATTATTATGTAAATCCTAAGGCTATGGTAAAAATTCCGGGTAGCGACCCTACACCTGTTGAGGGCAAAGTCTTTGCAGGTTGGGTTCTTAAGGCTGGCGACAAGGATAAGGTTTCTTACAATCTTGCAAATAGACACAAGTTCACAGATGAAAGCAATGTTATCAAGGCAACCTTTGTATCTGATGTTGTTGAGCAGGAGGGCGATGACAAACCGAATGTTCCAGACACATTTATTAAGGTAATTGTGGATTATACAGAAAAGGCTAAGCTGGATAATGGAGCAAAGGAAAAACGAATTTTCTGGGTAAATCCTAAGGCAGAGGTTAAGCTTCCTGTTGAAAATCCAGTTGGAAAATCTGATGATGCTAAGAAGATAACTTGGAAATTCAAATATTGGCAGCTCGATAAGGCAGACGGCAAGAAATATAACACTGATATTGTAGATACCTTTAGCAAGGAAGTTACTATCAAAGCACACTATTTTGTTGAGCCGAAGTCTTTATTGCCTGCTGTTAAGACAATTGAGGAAAAGGTCGTTCCAAAAGACGGCGATATATCAGCTAAGGATTTTGTAAAGAATCTGTATGATGATAATGATCCGACTAACAAGGACAATTTACCTCCAGGCAGCAAGATTACTTTTGTTGACCCAGTAGATACGAGCAAGGTTGGAGAGCAGACCGTAAAAATTAAGGTCGTTTATCCAAATGGAGAAGAAACGATTGTAGAAAGAAAAATCTTCGTGACAGAGGATGTGGTTCCACAGACGGGTGATGATAAGCCTAAGGTTCCTGATTCTTATGTCAAGGTAGTGGTTGATTATACTAACAAGGCTAAGCTAGCAGATGGCGAAAAAATCAAACAGACTTTCTGGATAAATCCAGATAAGGAAGTCAAGATACTCGATTCTGACCCTGTTGCAATTGAAAATTGGACATTTGAAAAATGGATGGTAGGTAAAGAGGATATTAGCCTTACTGAGGGAAATCGATTTAAGGAACCGGTTACAAATGTAAAAGCTCAATACTCATACAAGCCTGTAGAAATACAGCCATTAGAGCCTAATCCAGATAAAGTTCAAACCTATGTAGGCAAGAAGCCTGAAAAAGAGGATTATATCAAGAAGCTGAATCCGCCAGCAGGTAAGACTATAAAGGATATAGAAATTATCGAGGAGCCTGATGTAACTAAACCTGGTGAAACTAAAGCCAAGCTTAAGGTTATCTACGATGACGGCTCTGAGTATGGAACACCTGATAATCCTATACTGATAGATGTAGTGATTAAAAATAATATCTATCCTGCTGATACTGACGGCAACAAAACATCAGATACGCCTGACAATTACGTAAGAGTTATAGTTGACCCTACATCTAATGCGAAGGATGCTCAGAAAAAATACTACTATGTAAATCCTGAAGCAAATGTTAAGCTTGAGCTTACAGACCCTGAAGCGATTGAGCATTATAACTTTGTAAGATGGGCTATAGGTGATACTGGATTTGATGCTAATAAGGAGCATAAGTTTACTGAGGAAACCACGATAACAGCAGAATACTATCAAGATCCTATTGTAACCTTCTTGCAGATTTTCTCTAATAACTCTGTGAAGAAGACAGAGAAAATATTCGTGAAGAGAGGTGATAAGCTAAACGAGGCTGATCTTCCAGCTGTTGGAACAAAGGATGGAGATTGGATATTCAAGGGCTGGTTTGCGAATAAGGAGCTTACTGAAAAGTTTGACTTTGAAACAATTATAGAAGATGATACTACAATTTTTGGAGTATGGAATAAGCTTCCGACAATTAAGGTCAAAGATACTACTATAGTTAAGGGCAGCGATTTTGACTTAAAATCACTTGTTCAAAATGCTGAGGATTTAGAAGACGGAGATTTAATTAACAACGTTGAGATAATATCTGATGGTGGTTTTGACAAGGATAAGGTAGGCGAATATAAGATTGTATTCAGAGTTACTGATAAGGACGGTGCAACATCCGAGGCTACAGCAGAGATAACAGTGATGAAGGGATGTACTCCTTGTGCTAACGCAAATGCCAATGGTAATGGCAGTGGCAATGGGAATGCACACTACGGACGAAATTCATCGCCTCGTACGGGTGATAACATGAATGATGCGTATGTATATCTAATAGGATTATACATTGCTGGTATGCTTGCTTATTTCCTCAAAAAGAGAAATAACTAATTTAATAATTTAAAATTGAATAATGTTATTAAACATTCAAAATCCCTGTTTGTATTAACAAATAGGGATTTTGATGTTAGAATAAGTTAAGTCAACTATAAAAATAATGGAAATGAGAACAATTATGAAATACAAATTGAATTTAAAGAAATTTCTGCGTTTTACTATTTTGATTGTTGCAGCCGTATTAGTTATTTTGTTTGTGTATAATAAATTTACTGCTGATTCAAATGGGAATAATTCAGGCGATTCAAAGGAGCAGACCTCAATTGAAAACAAGGATGCTAATAATTTAAAAAATGAAAATGACAAAAAGTCGAACGAAGTGAAACTCGTTGCGAGCGGAGATATGCTTTATCACGATATTGTATATTGGAGTGCAAAACAGCCTTATGGCAGTTATGATTTTTCAAACAATTACTCTCAGATAAAAGATTTTGTATCTTCTGCTGACTTGGCTCTTGGTGACTTTGAGGGAACGATTTCTGATGAATTTGAACTGAGCGGTTATCCATTGTTTAATGCACCGAAAGAGGTTGTAGGAGCAATTAAGGATGCTGGATACGATGTAATAGATTTAGCTCACAATCATATTTTGGACTCACGATTATCGGGAGCTTTGAATACGAAGAAGCTCTTTAACAAGGCAGGTATGGACACAATTGGAATAAAGGAAAAAGAAGATGATCAAATACTTGTGAAAAAAGTGAATGGGATTAAAATTGCGATTCTAGGATTTTCATATGGGTATAACGGTATGGAAAATACATTAACGCATGAAGAATACAGAATACACATGCAGGACTTGAATCCCGAGTATGTGAAGAACACGATAAAAAAAGCAGAGAAGATTGCAGATATAACTGTTGTAATGTCTCAGAGTGGGGTGGAATATGCACTTGAACCGACGGATGAACAAAAGACCCTATATCGCAATATGGTAAAGTGGGGTGCAGATATAATCTTTGGTGGACATCCACATGTTTGCGAGCCAACAGAAATTATCGAACACGAAGGAAAGGATAAATTTATAATTTATTCAATGGGCAATCTTTTGTCGAACCAAAGACTTGAAACATTAGATAATATATGGACTGAACGAGGAGTGATTATCGAGGTTAATATTAAAAAGGATAAGGAGGGGACCGTTCTCAAGTCAATCAAGCCACATCCGACCTGGGTTTTAAGAGAGCCTAATGGAAGGTCTAGTGCAATAACACCATTGTATAACTATCAGACTCTCTTATGCGAAGATTATATTAAGGGTGGCTCAAAGGCTGGTACATTCTCAGGAGATACTCAAAATAGAATAGAAAGTGCTTACGCTGAGGTTATGAACCTTTTGAATGTGGATGAGAAATATTTAGAGAAATAGGATATTTTGTTAATCTTACATATCATTTACATTTACTTTTAATATTCAGTATAGATAGGCTCAACAAAATATAGGATAATAAATAGGGTGCTAATTATAATTTGATAAGAACTCGTTTTAAGGATTAGATTTATGAAAAACATTATTGAAATTAATAATCTTTGCAAAACCTTTGGAGAGTTGAAAGCTGTTCAAGATTTGACTCTATCTGTAAGAGAGGGTGAATTATTTGCTTTTCTTGGTATAAACGGTGCTGGCAAATCAACAACGATAAATATTATGTGCGGACAGCTCTCAAAGGATAGCGGAGAAATTATCATTGACGGTTACAATTTAGACGAAAGTCTTGATTTAGTCAAAAATGAAATCGGAATAGTGTTCCAATCATCTGTTTTAGATGCCAGTCTTTCTGTCTATGACAATTTAGAGAGTCGTGCTGCTTTGTATGGAATTACTGGCACGGATTATAATAAAAGGTTAGATGAACTTGCAGATATTCTAGAATTTAAGGATATTTTAAATAAAACCGTACGAAATTTGTCGGGAGGTCAAAGGAGAAGGATAGATATTGCTAGAGCTTTGATTCACAAGCCTAAAATCCTGATACTTGACGAACCTACTACGGGACTTGACCCGAAAACACGTAAGCTTCTATGGAATGTCATTTCGAATTTTCGAAAAAACGAAAATATGACAATATTTTTGACAACTCATTATATGGAAGAAGCTGTTGAATCTGACTACATAGTGATAATTGACAATGGTAGGATAATATCAGAGGGTACTCCGCATGATTTAAAAAATACTTATACACAGGATTACATTACAATATATGGCGTAAATGAAGATGATATCAGAAAACTCTCGCCTAATTATGAAGTTGTCAAAAACGGCTATAGGATATCCATTTCAAACACAAAAGAGGCTACTGATATGATTAAAAAACATCCCGAGCTCTTTGTCGATTACGAAATAACAAAGGGGAGAATGGATGACGTATTCTTGGCAGCTACTGGGAAAAATCTTGAAGGGGGTGAGCGAAAATGAATACTTGCATTAAACTAATAAAAAGAAATGTTAAATTATTTTTCAAAGATAAAGGAATGCTTTTGACATCACTGCTCACACCAATTATTTTGCTCGTCCTCTACGCAACATTCCTTGCAAACGTATACCATAGCAGCTTTACAGAGGGTATACCAAATTCAATCCACGTATCAAAATCTATAATTGATGGTATTGTCGCAGGACAGCTCATGTCATCACTGCTTGCTGTATCCTGTGTAACAGTTGCATTTTCCTCAAACTTCTTAATGGTGCAGGATAAGGCCAACGGTACAATTAAAGATTTCAAAACTTCGCCTGTAAAAAGCTCAATTCTATCGCTAAGTTATTATATAGCAACTTTAATTTCCACATTTATCATATGTATAATTGCAATGTGTGCATGCTTGGGATATGTGTATATTAAAGGCTGGTACATGTCATCATCTGATGTAATTATGTTGTTTCTTGATGTGATATTGCTGATTTTGTTTGGAACTGCATTATCTTCTGTAATTAACTTTTTCCTGACCACGCAGGGACAGATTGCTGCGGTAGGCACAATGGTTGGAGCAGGATATGGATTCATATGTGGCGCGTACATGCCAATTTCATCTTTTAGTGAGGGAATCCAAAAGGCTATTATGCTTCTACCAGGGACATATGGCACATCGCTTGTTCGTAATCACTCAATGAATGGAGCCCTTGACGAGCTAAGTAAAGAGGGTATGCCAAACATGATTATGACAAGCTTTAAGGATGTTCTTGATTGCAATCTATATTTCTTCGACAAAAAAGTTGAGATAACAACTATGTATCTAATCCTTGGGATAACGGTTGTTTTGTTGATAACTGTATATATCTTGCTCAATAAGTTCAAAAAAACGAATTGAATGTCATTCTCCATGTCATTCGACAATATAATCTTTATTCATCCAGCATCAAATTCATTGCTTCATCAGATGCAAAAGTGAGCCCATTATACAAGAACAAAACATCCGTGATGCCTTCTTCAGCCATTATTTTGTTGATGTCACCAAAATAGTAGCGAGGGTCAACCACGACGATTTTGCGAAAGTCCTGCGTTAAAAACGGGATCATGCAATTCGCATAAGAGTCCTTTACGAGCAAGAGCTTTCTTGTAGATTGGGTAGGTGTCGAAATTGTGTAAAATGGATGATTCCAGCCTCCAAATATCGTATATGCATCTTTTTTCTTTAGGTTATCAAAAGCGTAAAATGTATTCGTAGTTTTCTTTACATCTACAAAATTGTATATTGAATCATGATAGTTTTGATTCTTTTTAGGCCAATATATTTGCAACTCATCATTACGACCATTAGTGAATCCGCTTTTGGATGCAAGAGTTCCCCTGAAATTTCTGTGTATTGATAACTTTTTATATTTGATATCACTGTCTAATCCCATTTCTTTGTGGGCTTCTTTATATGCAAGATAGGCTGCTCCCGTTGTCCAGTGGTGGTCAGTCCTGTAATAGAGCTGCTGTTTGTCAATGTTTTTCTCTAGAGTCTTCCTTGAATCAATTGGTGTAATCCCAATTTTTTTAAGATCATTGAAAAATGAGGTCATATATTTATTTTGATTAGACATGTGCACTGTTCTTGGAAGCTTTTCACTCATGATGTTGCCAGCATTTGGAGCAAGCAGGAAATAGAAATTGCAATTTGGATTACTTCTTTTGAAATTATCTAGTGATTTTATATCGTGACGGATGTCCTTTTCACTTGGGTTTTTTATTCGCTCAATAAGGTATCCATCTTTTGACTTTATTACACCGTTAGATTCGATAATATCAAGTGTTAAATCGCTGGCCGTCTTCCATTTAATGAGAGAGTTTCTAAATGGGAATTGGTCGTTAAAATACTGCTCAAGCTTTGTCTGGAATCTGCCTTCAAAGTATGTCTGATACGATAAGGAAGGGGTCTGTGCTAAAACTCTATTTTCTTCAGCAGATTTTGCTTTATCAGGAATAACAAAAGACAAAATAGAAAAACCGAAAACTATGGTAAGAAATAAAATCGGTAAAGCTTTTGAACTATTTAATTTATAAATGTGTTTTTTCATTATTTCACCAGAATCAATAAATCTTAGTTAACTATAAATAATAAGTATAAGTTTGATTTTCAATGTTAAAATCTAAAGTACAAAAATGGATTGTACGATGTATATATAAGAGATGCTGTTGATAGTATCATTAAAATAACAAGAATAAGGTTTGCTAAACTAGTTTTTTTAGTTCTGAGCATATCAAACGCTTGGGAAACTAGAGGCGTACTACAAAATGCGCTAATAATTATAATCAAGATAGAAGAAGCAAATATATAGCGAGCATCTGCGTTAAAAAATGGAATGCCATTTGTGAAGAACATTTTACCTAAATAAGAAAATGCTTCGCTAGCTGTTTCAGAACTAAAGAACACCCAGCTTATGACAACTGCGATGTATGTTAAGCAGACACGTATTTTGCCAGACATTTTGGCCTGAATTTTGAAAAGAAAATATTTTTCTAGGATTAGCAATATCCCAAAATATAATCCCCATATAATAAAATTATAATTTGCTCCGTGCCATAATCCCGTAAGAGACCAAACTACTAATAAATTAAATATATGTCTAAGCGGAGGCACGCGATTTCCACCCATTGGTATGTATAAGTATTCGCGGAACCAGCTTCCAAGTGAAATGTGCCATCTTCTCCAAAATTCGGTGACACTTTTTGAAATGTAAGGATAATTGAAATTTTCTTTGAAATGAAATCCAAACATTCTACCAAGTCCTATTGCCATATCTGAATATCCGCTGAAGTCAAAGTATATCTGAAAAGTAAAGCATATTATGCCAATCCATACAGCTACGACGGTTTGAGAAGACTCGGGCATTTCTACTACCATATTGTGAAAACTCCCGAGCGTGTTGGCTAGAAGTACCTTCTTTGAAAGTCCTATTATGAATCTTTCAGCTCCATATCCAAAGTCCTGCATGCTAACAGTTCTCTCACGTAGTTGATTTTCAACGTCTTTGTATTGAACAATTGGACCAGCAATGAGTTGTGGAAATAAACTTAAATAAAGTATAAATTCTATGAATCTATTGCGTTTTGTTACTTTGTGATTATATATGTCAAAAATATATGAAAGTGCTTGAAATGTATAAAACGATATGCCAATAGGAAGAGGAAGCGGTGTAGTATGAAAGTCTGTCCCTAAAAGTGCATTGACTATATCTGTCGCAAAACCATAGTATTTAAAGAATGATAATATTAAAACGTTAACTATTATTGTGAATATAAGAGTTGGTTTTGAATTTTTATGTGACTGCTGGTTTGTTAGAATTTCTTTACCCATAGTGTAGTTAAAGGCTGCACTAAATATCATTAGGAATACGTAAATAGGCTCACCCCAACTATAAAATATCAAGCTGAAAATAAGCAGAATATAATTTTTGAATTGCTTCGGCGAGATGTAATAGCAAAGTAGTAGGGCAGGCAAAAAATAATATATAAAATTAATGCTACTAAATAACATTTGTAAAGTCCTCCGAAATTGAGTCAGGTTTTTTTGAAACGCAGTAAAAGATATAATTTCCTTTTGTAAAGGTTTTTGCATTTTTTAGCATAGAAACTTGCTCGGGTGCATATCCTTGATAATTCGCAATCTGTTGTTTGAGTCTAGCGTCAATAGCATCCTGGAGATTATTTAGCTGTTCTCTAGATTTTACCTTAACTATAAGAACTTCATCTACAGCAAGGTTATTAACAGATCTAGCATAAAAAAATCCGTCATAATTAGAGCCAGAGATTTGCATATATCTTTCTAACTCTCTAGGCGTTTGGACTTTCATTTCTTCAACATATTTATTTTTTAAAAGCTTTTTTTCTATATTTGACATGGGGACATCCTTAGCACTTTCTGTCCAATATACAAATATGAGAAAAAATGCAAGAACAATTAAAAATACTACTTTAATCAATAGCGATCTATTCTTATAAGAAATCATTTATTTAGTCCTGCTTTCACAATCATTTGATTTAAAACAATAGGATAAAATGAACTACGAACGTGTATGCCGTCAGGTTCATGAAGATCAGGATGATCTTTTAGGATTTTCACAGTATCTACAACTTGAAGCTTTTTCTTACTAGCAATTTCTAATATAACCTTATTGTATTCGTCATAATTTTTCAAAATTGGTTTTTCAGAAATTGCATTTTCTGAAGGAGGAACTATTGTTAGCAATACGACTTTAGTTTTTGGATTTGACTTCATAAAGGTATCAATCTTCTCTGTATATATTTTTTTAAAGTCCTTTGTTTTGCCTCCCAAATTTCCAATATCATTCATACCAAATGCTAAAAATAGGCATTCAGGCTTTGCTTCGGAAGCAGAGTCAAAAAGATCGTCTACCGTAGTTAAAGATGCACCTATTTTGCTGTAAACTACATTATCATCTAAAAATCCGTAAGCCTTAAATCCCTCAGTAATAGAATCGCCGATAATTATCGAGTTATCCATAACTTGTCTTATTCTTGACATAGGGTCTTCAGCATCATTGGAGCCATTGGTTGAGGGGTATAATTTTTCCACCTCTTCAATTTCTTGCTGTAAGTCAGCAATATCCTTTGGAGAGTACTCAAGTGCAACTTTAAGCTCTTTATCTATTTTTGACTTTTTAACATTTGCACTGCCATTCCAATCGACTAAATTTAGTATGAAAGTAATGAGCAAAAGTGCAACAAAAAAAATAAATGTTACAAACAATTTTTTATTCTTAACCATACAGTAAATAATACTATAAATTTGACACTCTAACAAGGCTATATCTTGACGTATTAGTAAAAATCATATAGAATTTTTAAGTAAGGAAAGATAGAAAAGGAAGGGCTTTTTATAAATGAAAATACACAGTGAATGTTGCTCTAATATTAGTCAAAAACAATCTAAAAATTCAAAAGCTGTTAGATCTGTATCAAGAAATTTAGCTAAAAATTATGATCCAAAGGAATTTGAGGAGAGAATATATAAAACTTGGGAAGAAAAGGGGATGTTTCGTGCAGAAATGGACTCTGAAAAGAAGCCCTATACTATTGTGATGCCACCTCCGAATATTACTGGACAGTTACATATGGGGCACGCACTTGATCATACACTCCAAGATGTTCTCATTAGATGGAAAAGACTAGAGGGATATTCTGCTTTATGGATACCGGGAAGCGATCATGCGAGCATCGCAACCGAAGTTAAGGTTGTTGAAAAAATCAAAAAAGATGAGGGACTTGGCAAAGAGGATATAGGTAGAGAAGAGTTTCTTAAACGTGCATGGAGCTGGAAGGATGAATACGGCGGTAGAATAACAAAACAATGTCGTAGACTTGGTGATTCATGTGATTGGAGCAGAGAAAGATTCACTATGGACGAAGGCTGTAGCAAAGCCGTCCGAAAATATTTTGTCGAGCTGTATAAGAAGGGATATATATACAGAGGGAATCGTTTAATTAATTGGTGTCCTGACTGTGGAACATCTCTTTCTGATGCTGAAGTTGAACATGAGGATAAAAATGGCTTTTACTGGTATTTCAAATATCCAGCTGCGAAAAAAGGCGGTAAAGATATCGTGATTGCCACATCAAGGCCGGAAACTATGTTTGGGGATATAGCAATCGCTGTAAATCCCAAAGATGAAAGATATAGTGATTTTATAGGAGAATCTGTTTTGCTGCCTTTAGTGGGAAGAGAGATACCTATAATCGCTGATCCGTATCCTGATCCAGAAAAAGGAACGGGTGCCGTAAAAATTACGCCTGCTCATGATGCTAATGATTTTGAAGTTGGACTAAGACATGACCTTGAAATTATTTCTTGCATTGATCTAGAGGGTAGGATGAACGAACATGCTGGAAAATATCAGGGTATGGATAGATTTGAATGCAGAAAGGCATGGATTAAGGCTCTTGATGATGCAGGTTATCTGGTTAAAACTGAAAAGCTTGATATCCCAGTGGGCACATGCTATAGATGCCATACGATAATTGAGCCTATGCTATCAGACCAGTGGTTTGTTAGGATGGAGGAGCTTGCTAAGCCTGCTATAGAGGCTGCCAATTCAGGCAAGCTTAGACATGTACCTGACAGATTTGAAAAGATATATTTACACTGGCTTGATGATATTAGAGATTGGTGTATTTCTAGACAGCTTTGGTGGGGTCATAGAATCCCAGCTTGGTATTGTGATGACTGTGGTGAAATAATTGTTGATATGGAGGCTCCTCTATGTTGTCCGAAATGTCAATCAAAGAATTTAAGACAGGATCCAGATGTTCTTGACACATGGTTTTCTTCAGCTCTTTGGCCGTTTTCAACTCTAGGCTGGCCTGAGGAAAATGATGATTTGAATTACTTTTATCCTACGGATGTACTTGTAACAGGTTATGATATAATCTTTTTCTGGGTTGTGAGAATGGTATTCTCCGCACTAGAAATAATGCATGAGGTTCCATTTAAGGATGTTTATGTACATGGACTTGTAAGGGATAGCCAAGGTAGAAAAATGAGTAAATCACTCGGAAATGGTATCGATCCGTTAGAAATGATAGAAAACTATGGAGCTGATGCCTTAAGATTCATGCTTTCAACAGGTATTACTCCTGGAAATGACATGAGATTTCAGAATGAGAAAATTGAATCAGCCAGAAATTTTGCTAATAAACTTTGGAACGCTTCGAGATTTGTAATAATGAATATTACGGATGAAGAAGGCGGATTTTTACCTATGGCTAAGTGCTGCTCTGATTGCTGTGGATGCTCATGTGCAGATACTAATGACTTCTCAAATATTCATTTAAAATCAGAGGATAAGTGGATAATATCAAAGATTAATTCTGCATCCGAAGAAATTACAACTAATCTTGAAAACTATGATTTGGCACTTGCAGGTCAAAAGGTTTATGACTTGATTTGGAACCAGTACTGTGACTGGTATATTGAGATGGTAAAGAAAAGACTCTGGAGTGATGATGAAGATGACAAGAAGGTTGTTAGATTCACACTGATAATGGCTCTAAAGAATTTGTTAAAATTATTACATCCGTTTATGCCATTTATAACAGAGGAGATTTGGAGTTTTCTACCGCATTCTGAAGAAGAGTCAAATTGTGAGGATGGTGGCAGCATGCTCATTGCTTCAAGATGGCCATTTGCAAGAAATGAATGGGATTTCCCTGAAGATGTTGAAATAATTGAGAAAAGTATGGAAATTATTCGAGCAATCAGAAATATTAGGGCAGAGGTTGATGCTGCACCTTCAAAATCTTTGAGCCTATATATAACAGGTCCTATAACTGAAAATATTGAGCTTTACTCAAGATATATTAAGGAAATTAGTAATATCAATGATATACATATTGTGAGCTCCAAATCAGATGTTCCTAGTGATTCAATTTCCAGTGCAATAATGGGTGGCGAATTATTTATACCCCTTGATAATTTGGTAGATTACAAAGAAGAAGCTGAAAGATTATCTAAGGAGAAGCAGAGGTTAGAAAAGGAAGTTGCTAGAGTGAAAGGCAAACTTTCGAATCAAGGATTTTTGTCAAAGGCTCCCAAAGCCATTGTTGAAGAAGAAAAAGCTAAAGGTAAAAAATATGAAGAGCTTTTGAAAAAAGTTGATAAACAGTTGCAGGATGTAACAAAAAAACTTAAAAACAACTAATCGCTGCGATGATGTGAGAATAATCGCTGCGGTTATGTGAGAGAAATACAATAAATTATGGTGTTGAATTGATTAATATTAGCGAAAAATTAAAAGAGTTTGAACGTTTTGGAAGTGTTTTGGGTCTTGATAGGATGATTAAGCTACTCGACATACTTGGAAACCCTCAAGACAATATGAAGGTTATACACGTAGCAGGCACCAATGGCAAGGGTTCTATCTGTCATTACATATACAGTGCTTTACTTGAAAATGGCTACAAAACAGGTATGTTCATCTCCCCATATATTGAATCTTTTAATGAAAGAATTCAATTCGACGGCCGTTATATAACTGATGATGAGTTAGATGAAATTTCAGATGAAGTTATCAATGCGGCGAGAAAGATGGTAGTTGAGGGCTATGCTTCACCAACAGAATTTGAGATTATTACTGCAATAGCTTTCGCTTATTTTCAGGCAAAGAATGCCGATGTTATTATTTTGGAAGTCGGTCTTGGTGGAAGTGGAGATTCTACCAATGTTATTTCTAAGCCTATAATGACAGTAATTGGCTCTATATCTATGGACCACATGGACAGGCTAGGAGATACAATTCAAAAAATTGCTATGGAAAAAGCGGGTATAATCAAACCATACTGTCCGTTGATAACAGCAATTAAGAATAAAGATGCATTTGAAGTTGTTGCAAAGGTTGCTGAATTTAAAAAAGCTCCGTTTGTGGATGCAAACGCAACAGCGGAAAGGGCACAACTCATAGATTCTTCTATTGACGGCTTAAGGTATAATGTGAAAATTTTAGGAGAAGAATATGATGTAGAAACCTCTATGACTGGAGATTTTCAACTTCTCAATTCAGTAACAGCTCTCGCGGCACTTGAATTTATAAGGGGAAGATCAATTCTAAGGCTGAACAAAGCAAATATTCTTAAAGGAATAAAGAAAGCATTTAATCCTGGAAGACTTGAAGTAATATCAAAAGATCCCGTTGTAATTCTAGATGGCGCCCATAATGCAGATAGTTCATATGCGCTAAGAGAATCGCTTATTTCAGAATTTAAACCTCAGGATATAAAACAAAATATTGTTGTGACATCCATTATGCACGACAAAGAAGTAGACAAAATATTGCAAAATTTCATCCCACTTGGATGCAGATATTTTGTGACGGAAGTTACTAATACACGCACATCAAAAGCTGAGTCGCTAAGGGACATCTTGATTTCTCTAGGTGCAGAAGCTGGGCAGATAGAAGTTATCAAATCGACTTCTGAAGCAATATCTCGAGCATTTAAGGAAATAAGACTGGGTAATAATAGTGGACTTTTGGTTGCAGGCTCGCTCTATCTAATAGGCGAGGTGCGCAATCAGGTTATAGAGGAGGTAACAAAGCTTGAACTGTAAACCGACTATCATTTTGAAGAGAACGGATGAATATGAAAGACTAGTAAAATTCTTTGTCGAAAATGGTCTTGAATTTGATGGTGATGAAGAAGTAGACACAGATATAATTGAATGTTTTAAGATGGTAGACCCAAAGGATAACCTCGTTGCGGGAGCAGTGCTTGCTAAGAGAGAAGGCGAGTTTATAATTGATGGAATAGCGGTTGACCCTGCTTTTAGAAAATTTGGACTCGGCAAGGTTCTATTAAAGAAAATTGAATCAGAGGTCGAAAAGCTTGGCGGTGATTCTATTGCTCTTGTTGCAAGAGCTCCAGAGTTTTTTCGCAAGAATGATTTTAAAAAAGTGGATCCAGATACTGCACCCAACTTTTTTGAGTGCAAACAATGTCCTCAATATAACAAGACATGTTTTCCTGAGGTCATGCGTCTTAATATGAGGAAAGGCTAGAAATGGATTACGAGAGAATACTACAGTGTATCCTTGATATTGGCGAAGAAATGCTTGTCTGCGGCGCTGAGGTGAGTAGGGTTGAGGACAGCATTTTTCGCATGTGCAAGGGGTATGGATGTGAGAGAATCAATGTTTTTATCATTACTAATAATATGCAGGTAACATTTGAATCCCCTGACGGCAAGATAATAACGCAAATCAGAACTGTGCTAAGGTATAACCCGAATTTCGCAATGTTAGATAAGTTAAATGACTTATCTAGGCGAACTGCATCAACAAGTCCCAGCTATTTTAAACTTTCAAAGGCGTTTGACAAAATTGTAACCACGTCGTATCAGCCTAGATTTTTAAGATACATAGGAAGCATCTTGGTTTGTGGCGGCTTTTGCATGTTTTTTGGTGGGGACTTTATCGACGCAATAACAGCATCCATTGGCGCATGTATCATCGTATTTACTGAGCGATATCTTAATACCAGAGAAGATAATGAATTTGTTTATTATTATATTGTATCACTGATAACTGCACTTGCAACATCTATCCTTGTGGAGTTCGGCATAGGACATAATATCGACAAAATAATGATAGGCGAGATAATGCTCGTTATACCTGGTGTAGCTATGACAAATGCAATAAGGGATTTACTGATGGGTGATACCGGTTCTGGAATGCTTAGATTTATAAATGCGGTAATTATTGCCGGTATCATCGCAGCAGGCTTTGCTACGGCGCTTTTAATATTCAAAAGCTAATGTTAATTTTACATTCTGAAAGGAATTTTAATATTAAATGTCTAAAATGTTTTTCTTAATTTTAGCTGCAATTGCCGGATCCTTGGGCTTCGGTATAAATATGAAGATAAAGATGCCACATGTAATATATGCAGGACTTGCAGGTGGGGTAACATATTATATATATCTTGTGGCATTTCAAGCGTTTGAGAATCACTTTCTTTCAAACTTCCTTGCAGCAGTATTTGTTTCGCTTTTTGCAGAAATTATGGCGAGGCTTCATAAGACACCTACCACGATTTTTCTTACATCAGGTGCAATATGTCTTATTCCGGGAGGCAGACTATATTATGCAATGTACGCTATAATAAATGATGATGAGGCTGCATTTTTAGAGAATGGAGAAATTGCCTTATTAATTGCTCTAGCAATCGCGTCGGGATTTATGGTAGTGACAGTGATAATGAAGCTACTAGGTAGATTTTTACAGCCCCAAAAGAGGCGCTTCAGGCAAAGAAAAATGGCAAAGGGTCACCAGTCGAACGTACACATAGAGTCAGTAAAATAAAGAGAGGAAAGATTATGTTTAACAAAAACGGAAAAGATGAGAGTGATTACAATATTAATAACATAGAGTTTATTAAGAAAAACTCAAAAGTTGTAGGCGACTTGATTGAAAAGGAATACCTTAGACAGAAAAATAATGTCGAGCTCATTGCATCTGAAAATTACTCTAGCGAGGCTGTTCTAGCTGCATGTGGCTCATGCCTATCATGGAAGTATGCAGAAGGATATCCTGAGTTTGATAGAAAAACAGGAAATAGAGGCAGATATTATGGCGGAACTGAATTTGTTGATGAAATCGAAGAGTATTGCTGCGACAAATGGAAGGAAGTCTTTAATACGGATTATCATGTAAATGTTCAGCCTCACAGCGGTTCGCAAGCCAATTTTTCTGCATACAAGGTAGCTGTAATGCCTGGCGATACAGTCCTCTCTTTTAGTCTTGACAATGGAGGTCACTTGACCCACGGCTCTTCAGTAAATTTCAGCGGAAAGCTGTATAATATGGTTTTTTATGGAGTTGACAATAATGGTTATATCGACATTGACGATGTCAGAAGGAAGGCTGAGGAGTTTAAGCCAAAGCTCATAGTAGCAGGAGCAAGTGCCTACTCAAGAATCATTGATTTTGAATTATTCGGTAAAATCGCAAGGGAAGTAGGGGCAATCTTTATGGTAGATATGGCTCATATTGCGGGACTCGTTGCTGCAGGTTGTCATCCTAGTCCATTTGGTCATGCGGATATAATAACTACCACGACACACAAAACCTTGAGAGGACCTAGAGGTGGCCTTATATTCTCAAGACCTGAGCTTGCAAAGAAAGTCGATAGTGCGGTTTTCCCATATGCTCAGGGAGGCCCATTAGAACACATTATTGCTGGAAAAGCTGTTTGTGCTGAAGAAGCGTTGACAGATGAATACAAGAATTATATCGAACAGGTTGTCAAGAATTCAAAGACCTTCTGCGATGAGTTCATCAAATTAGGGTACAAAATAGTCACTGGAGGTACAGACAACCATTTATTTATGTTAGACCTATCTGATTTTGATTTTTCAGGACGCGACTTACAAAATGAACTTGATAAAATTGGTATAACTCTAAATAAAAATATGATTCCTAACGACAAAAAGAGCCCAAAGGAAACTAGCGGCGTTAGGATTGGTACAGCGCCTATGACCACAAGAGGCTATTTGGAAGACGACTTCGTATCTGTTGCAAGACGAATTGATTCGAAAATCAAAGAAATGTCAAACGCAAGATAAAATTATTTTGTATAATTATTTAAAAAAATTGAAGTTTATTGAAACACATTGTTTAATGAATTTAGTTGGAGAAAAGTTATGAGAATCCTTATTGACGGTATGGGTGGTGACAATGCTCCTGATGTAATTGTAGAGGGAGCGATAATGGCAACTGAATATACCCAAGAAGAATTATGCATTATAGGTATAGAAAGTGAAATTAGAGAGCTGATTAAAAAATATGGATATAAGGGGGATCAGATCTCCATAGTAAATGCTACACAAAATATCGAAAATGATGAATCGCCTGTCAAAGCTATTAGGCGAAAAAAAGATTCATCAATAGTGATAGGTCTTAATATGCTTAATGATGATAATGGTGACGTACTAATATCTGCAGGAAGCACAGGGGCATTGTTAGCTGGAGGTCATCTTATCATAGGTTGCATTGACGGTATCGAAAGACCTGCACTTGCAACTGTCTATCCTATTTTGGGCAAAGAACCTGCACTTTTACTTGATGCAGGAGCAAACACTGAATGTAAGCCTCATTATCTAACGCAGTTTGCCGTTATGGGAAGTATATATATGGAAGAAGTAATAGGTCGAAAGAATCCTGTAGTTGGGCTTGTAAGTAACGGTGTAGAAGCTGGCAAAGGTAACCAGCTTACTAAGGAGGCATACAAGTTAATCGATAAAACCTCTGTAAACTTCATGGGTAACATTGAAGCTAGAGATATACCGCTAGGAATTGCAGACGTTATTGTTACAGATGGATTCACAGGAAACATACTTTTAAAATTATCTGAAGGTCTTGCTATGACTCTTATGAGAGAGCTAAAATATAGATTTACTTCTTCTGGTGTTGCCAAGCTTGGTGCAGCAATGCTTAAGAGCAAATTATACGGTCTTAAGCAGGATGTTGATTATACAGAGTATGGAGGAGCTCCAATTTTAGGACTGAAAAAGGCTTTGTTAAAAATGCACGGATCATCGGATGCATATGCTGTGATGAGAACAATAATGAAGTCAATTCCATATGTTGAGGAGGATGTTGTAAGCTTGATATCCTCATCTATAAATAGAATAAAATTTGAGGATGATGCTGATGAATAATTCTCTCCGTTCACATAATTCAAAAATTTCAAATTGTGGGCTTGATAGACTGTATAAGTTTAAAGATTCAACTCTTTTAAGGCAGGCACTTACGCACAGCTCTTTTAAAAGGGAAAATGAAGTGTATGATGATGGTGATTTGTCTAATGATAACGAGCGACTCGAATTTTTAGGGGATGCAATCTTAGACCTTGTTATCGGAGATATTTTGTTTAAAAATATGCCCGATGAAAAGGAAGGCAATCTTTCAAAAATAAGGGCAGGTATAGTCTGTGAAGAGTCACTTTCTAAGATTGCGGATGATTTAAACCTGAGTCAGTCAATAATTCTTGGACGAGGTGAGATAAAATCGGGTGGACGAGGAAAACCTTCAATACTTGCTGATGCAGTTGAGGCAATAATTGGAGCTATTTATTTGGATAGCGATTATTATACCTGCTACGAGTTTGTGGCGAATCTCTTTGACACCCTGATTGAACAGGCTAAAAATGGGATGCTAAATCATGATTATAAATCGATATTACAAGAAAAATTACAGAGAAAGGGCTCCGTTGATATTAAGTATATGACGTATAAGGAAGAGGGACCACCGCACAAAAAAACTTTTTACGTTAAAGTATTTTGTGGTTGTAAGGAACTTGGAATGGGTAGCGGCAGGTCTAAGAAAATCGCTCAGCAAGAAGCTGCTAAAGACGCTATGTTGAAAGGAATCTAAAATATGTATTTTAAAAGACTTGAAATGCACGGATTTAAATCCTTTGCAGATCCAGTAGTGATAGAGTTTAATGAGGGAATTACATGTGTTGTTGGTCCAAATGGAAGCGGAAAAAGCAACATAAGTGATGCAATTAGATGGGTGCTTGGCGAACAAAGTCCCAAGACTTTGCGTGGCGGTAAGATGGAAGAGGTTATTTTTGCAGGCTCAGCATCGCGAAAACTGAGAGGTATGGCAGAAGTAACTCTTGTTATTGATAATACGAACGGAACTCTAGATATCGACTATTCTGAAGTTTCTATTACAAGACGAATGTTTAGATCTGGTGAGAGCGAATATTTGATTAATAATGCTCCTTGTAGGCTCAGGGATATCAGAGAACTCATTATGGATACCGGCATTGGTGTTGATGGCTACTCCATAATTGGTCAAGGTAGGATTGCCGATATCGTAAGTAACAAGCCTGAAAGCAGACGAGAAATTTTTGAAGAGGCAGCTGGAGTTGTTTCTTACAAAACAAGGAAACAAGATGCAGAGAGGCGTCTTGAAACTACTAATACAAATTTATTAAGAGCAAATGACATTATAAATGAAATTGAATCAAGAATTGATGAACTTAAAGACGACAGTGAGAAAGCCAAGGAATATCTGTCTTTGAAATCCCAGTATGAGTCTTCTGAAGTAAATGTAATTTTAAGGAATATAGAAAGTATACAAGACAAATCTGAAAAGATGGATGACGATATTTTTCGGTTGAGTAATGAAATAACCGCTAAGGGTGTGGAGCGTGATGAAATAGAAAAAATATTAGAGTCAGCACAAAATGATATTAAGGAATTAAACGAAAAATCAGATTATACTAATAGACAGCTGATGCAAGTTATCCAGGATATTAATGATCACGAAAATAACAAGAAAATTCAATCACAAAAATATGAGTTTTTATCTTCAGAAGAACTCAGATTAAAACAAGAGCTTGAATCATTTGCCGAAAAACTGGGAGTGCATGAAAAGCAATTTGAAGATAACAACAATGAACTAAATCAATTGATTCAGATAGCACAAGCATCACAGCTGGAACTGGATAAAAGCATATCTGAATACAATAAAGCTGAAGACGATAAAATTAGCAATTCAGAGGAAATTGACAATCTAAAAGAGCAGATTCTCAGAATCTCAAGAGATATTTCAAAGAGCGAAAATGAAAAGTCAGAAATATCCAGTATGAGTTCTCTCTTAGAGAAGCGTTATAACGAGGTTCTTGAGGAGCTGAGTCAAACTAAAGATAATTATGATAAAATAAATCAAAACATTATAGAGGAAGAATCGCGAGAACAAGATATTCAAAAGGAATCTCAATTAATTCAATCGGACTTGTCCACTAAGCAAAAGAGTGTGGAATCACAAATTGAAAAAATTAAAATTCAAGAAAATCAAATCGCTGCTGACAAATTGAAGTCAGAGCAGCTTTTATCACGTAAAAAAACGATAGAAGAAATGGAAGCGAACTATGAGGGATATAACTACGGCGTCAAATACATAATGAAGTCACGAATTAATGGCATCCGAGGCGTTGTTGGAGAACTCATGCTTGTACCTGAAGGTCTTGAAACTGCGATTGAAACTGCACTTGGAGGAAATTTGCAGAATATAATCTGCGATTCCGATAGTGACGCAAAGAAGTCCATTAATGTTTTAAAACAAAATAATGCGGGACGACTTACATTCCTTCCAATTTCTAGCATACGTGCTAGCAAAGCTGATGTGCCTTCGTCAATAAAATCAGATAAAGAATTTGTTGGTATTGCCTCAGATATGATTTCATATGACCACGAATATGATGAAATTTTTCGCTACCTTTTGGGGAGAATAATTATTGTCGAAACAATGGATTCTGCAATTAGACTATCTAAGGGAATCAAGGGAGGATTTAGAATTGTAACCCGCGGCGGCGAGATTATAAATAGTAGTGGTGCGATAACAGGAGGAAGATATAAGAATAAGAGTGCAAATCTACTTTCAAGAAGGGCGGAAATTGCAAAGCTTGATAATGAAATTAGACTTCTTTCCGAAGATACTAAATTAAATGAGCAGTCACTACAAAATCTAAAGATTTTTCTATCTGATACCAAAGATATAATTGAGGAAATGTCCTCAAGGTTAAATAAGAACAAAATTTTGTCCTCATCGCTACAGTCAAAGCTGTCAATGTATAGGGATTCACTGGACAGCGTGTCTATAAAAAAAGAAAAGCTTGAACAACAACTAAACAACATTAGTGAAGATAGAAGCAGCTCCTCTGATATTTTTGAAAGACTAAATTCAAGTGGAAAAGACTTGAAAAATGAGCTCATAAAATTAGAAAAAGAACTCGAGAAGCTGATTGATACAAATAATGCTGTTGAATCCAATTTAAAAGAATTAAACGAAATAAAGCTGTCAAAAACAATTGAATACAATAGTATCAAATCTAAAATAGAAAATCTTCAGACTATGACAGAGCGAATGGAAGCTGAAATTGAGAATCTCAAATCTGGGATTAAAAGTCGTAACGACAGGCTTAGCAATGTTATAGCAGAAAAACAGAATATAAATGAAGGGCATCTTCTGCCAGATATTTCAAAGCTGCAAGAGGAGAGAAATGCTCTTGATGATGCCTTTATTTTGATTTCAAAAAATAAAGAGGAAGTAGCAGCTAAGTTATCTAAGGCAACAAAAGAGATAACCTCTATAAGAGAAAGCATTGAAAAACTACAAAGTCAGAAGGTGCTTGAAGAAATTAAGCTCGCAAAGAATCAGACTCAGGTCGAAAATCTTACACAGAGGCTTTGGGATGAATTTGAGATGTCTATAGCACAGGCTACAGATATGAAGGACCCAGACTTTGTCATGTCTACAGGCATCAAAATAGGACGTGAAACAAGGAAACGACTTAGAGAACTGGGTGATGTAAATATCGGAGCTATCAAAGAATACGAAGAGGTTAGCAAACGATATGAGTTCCTAAAAGAACAGCGAGAAGACATATTGGATGCAATGAATGAGCTTAAATCTATTATTTCTGACATGAGTACTACGATAAAGACAAAGTTTAAGGACAGCTTCAATCATATTGTCACCAATTTTGAGGATATTTTTGTTGAATTATTTGGTGGCGGATATGCAGAATTAACACTTGAAAATGAAGATGACCCTTTAAATTCGGGAATAGAAATAGTCGCACAGCCTCCAGGCAAGAAACTTCAGAACATTAATTTGATGTCGGGCGGTGAAAAAACTATGACTGCAATTGCACTCATGTTTGCTGTACTAAAAGCAAAACCTACGCCATTTTGTATACTCGATGAGGTTGAGGCAGCGCTCGACGATAGCAATATCGACAGATTCTCGCAGTATTTAAAGAAATTTGAGAACATACAATTTGTTCTTGTAACACATCAAAAGGCAACTATGGAACATGCCGATGTACTATATGGAGTTACAATGGCAGAGCAGGGTGTTTCTAATCTTTTGTCCCTTAAGCTTGGGGATCATTTTGAAATTTAGATATTAACAAAATATTTGTATTAACCTGTGAGTTAATTACGACACAATACAGTATTTAATTCACGTACTAAATGTGGTTAGACTGAAAGGAGTCCGAATGGCATTATTTGGGGAGAAAAAAGGCTTTTTCAGCAAGATGAGCCAGAAAATTGCTGATACAATATTGATGAGACCTGAGATCGATGAAGAGCTTCTCGATGAACTTGAGGAAATCCTTATAACTAGCGATATGGGGATGAATACGACAATGAGGATAATGGAGGAACTCAGAAAGGACATTCGTGTCGGAAGATTGTCGCAGCCTGAAGAAGTTAAAAATTCACTGTCAAATATAATAGCAAAACTAGTCGACAAGGGAGATAGGCATAAGCTTCCCAATTCATATCCTCAGATTATTTTGCTAATTGGAATAAATGGTGGTGGCAAAACAACAACGATTGCTAAGCTTGCATACATGCTCCAGAAAGAGGGTAAAATGGTTTTACTTGCAGCCGCAGATACGTTCAGAGCTGCCGCATCAGCTCAGCTTGAGCACTGGGGAGATACTCTCGGAATCAAAACGATAACTCACGGAGAGGGCGCAGACCCTTCGGCTGTCATATATGATAGCATACAGGCAGCGAAATCTCGAAATGTTGATGTTCTCATCTGCGATACCGCAGGTAGACTGCAAAATAAGAAAAACCTCATGGCTGAGCTTGAGAAAATGAACAAAACAATAGACAAGCAATACCCTGAAGCAACAAAAGAAACGATACTGATATTAGATGCTACAACTGGTAAAAATGCGATTTCACAGGTTGAAGAATTTAAAGAGGTTACAGACATCACAGGCATTATTTTAACAAAAATGGACGGCACAGCAAAGGGTGGTATTGCCGTAACTATTGCTGATGAGTACGACATGCCTATTAAATTTCTTGGCATCGGTGAAAAGAAGGAAGATTTAGAACCGTTTAATGCAAAAGCTTTTGCAGAGGAGGTATTTGATGAGTAAACCTGTGGTTGCAATTGTTGGCAGACCAAATGTCGGCAAGTCAACATTTTTTAACGCTCTCATGGGCAAAAGAATCGCGATAGTCGAAGATACTCCTGGTATTACAAGAGATAGGATATATGGAGAAACATCATGGAATGGTGTTGATTTTGCTATGATTGATACAGGTGGCATTGAACCAGATTCTGAGGATGTTATTTTGTCTCAAATGAGAGAACAAGCACAGACTGCTATGGATACAGCTAATGTAATTATATTTATGGTTGATGGAAAAGCAGGTGCCACGGCTGCCGATATTGAGGTTGCTGATATGCTAAGACGAACTGGAAAAGAGGTCATACTGCTTGTTAACAAAATAGATGCACCGAAGAAGCTACCCGACCATTTCTACGATTTTTATGAGCTTGGCATTGGAGAACCTATTCCTATTTCATCTGCAAATATGCTTAACCTAGGAGATGTGCTTGATCTTATAGTTGAGAAATTCCCTAAATCCTCGGAAGCCGAGGATGAAGAAGCAACAGCTGTTGCAGTTATTGGGAAACCAAATGTCGGGAAATCCTCACTCATTAACACATTATTAAATGAAGATAGAGTAATTGTTTCAGACATTGCTGGAACAACTAGAGATTCTATTGATACACCCTTTAGATGGCATGACAGCGACTATACGCTTATAGATACCGCTGGCATAAGGAGGCAGAGCCGCATTAACGAATATGTTGAAAAATATAGTGTAATAAGAGCTATTGCTGCTATTGAAAGATCAGATGTGTGTCTATTAATGATAGATGCAACTGAGGGTGTTACAGAGCAGGATAAGAAAATTGCTGGTATAGCTCATGAGGCAGGAAAAGGTGTTATAATAGTTGTGAATAAATGGGATCTTGTTCAAAAAGAAACCAATACTATGAGTCTATTCAAACGAAAAATTCAAAGCGAATTGACATTTATGAATTATGCACCTATTTTGTTTATTTCGGTTCTTGAAAGACAGAGAATAAATTCTGTGATGCAAGCTGTAGAAATGGTTGCCCAAAAGCGTTCTATGAGGATACCTACAGGTCAGCTTAATAGTTTAGTGGTTGAAGCTACAATGATGAAGCAACCACCGTCTGATAAGGGCAAGCGTCTGAAAATATACTATGTTACTCAGGTTGGAGTAAAACCTCCGCTTTTCTCTTTTCAGGTCAACAATAGAGAGTTAATGCATTTCTCATATTCAAGATACATAGAAAATCGAATCAGAGAAAACTATGGCTTTGAGGGAACTTCGATTAAATTTGTGTTTAGGGACAAAGGAGATAAGGAAGTATGAGCTTTGCTTTAACTATAATTATTGCATATGCACTCGGTAGCATTTCTCCATCTATAATTATGGGTAAGCTCGCGGGTATTGACATAAAAAAAGAAGGCAGCGGTAATGCAGGTGCGACAAACACACTGCGAGTTCTTGGAAAAAAAGCTGCAATAATCACGCTTTTGATTGATATATCAAAGGGCGTGATTGCCGTATATTTAGCAGGATGTTTATTTGGAGATTTACATTCATATATAGCCTGTATTTTTGTTATCTTAGGGCACATATTCCCCATATGGTATAATTTTAAAGGCGGTAAGGGTGTGGCAGTTTCTTTTGGTGCCCTTCTTGCTGTAAATCCGCTTATTGCAGTTAGTGCATTGCTTGTAGTCATAGTTTTTGTTTTATTATTTAGAATGGTATCTCTTGGCTCGATAATGGCTGCGGCTTCTGCACCAATATTTGCATTTTTATTTGAACCTGAATTTCTGCCATATGTAATTTTTCCTGCCATTCTAATAATTTATATGCACAGGAGCAATATAATGCGTATTATTAAAAGACAGGAGAATAAATTATGGTAATAGGTATAGTAGGCGCTGGAAGCTGGGGAACCGCACTGGCACAAACATTTGCCTGTAACGGGCACCAAGTACATTTATACGCAAGAAGAAGCAAGCACCGTGAGGAACTTAAGATTACAAGAGAAAACAAAAAGTATCTCAAGGGTGTCAATTTAGTAGAAAATATTATTATTTCAAAATCTCTAAATGATACTGTCGCTGATAAAGATATAGTACTTATGGCTGTACCTACTCAGACCTTCAGGAGCGTTTATGAGGAAGTTTCAGATATTTTGGTTAATAAAAATCAAAATCCTGTTATTTTGAATGTAGCTAAGGGAATAGAAAAAAAGACTCATTTGCTTCTTTCAAGTGTAGCAAAAGAGGTCAGAGCTGAAAGTAGATATGCAATTCTTTCAGGTCCTTCACATGCTGAAGAGGTGGGTAGGTTTAAACCAACGACTGTTGCCATAGCATCAGATGATATAGAGTTATCGAAAAAACTTCAAAATGAACTGATGACGAGTAGATTCAGAGTATATGTAAATGATGATTTGAAAGGCGTAGAACTTGGTGGTGCGCTTAAAAATATAATTGCTCTCGGGGCAGGAATTTCTGACGGCATCGGCTTTGGAGATAATGCAAGGGCAGCTCTTATGACAAGAGGACTTGTAGAAATAACGAGAATAGGAACAGCAATGGGAGCTAAGCACGAGACATTCTCTGGCCTAGCTGGGCTTGGAGATTTGATTGTAACCTGTGACAGCAAGCACTCGAGAAATAGAAGATGTGGCATTCTCATTGGTGAGGGCATGAAGGTTTCTGAAGCTATTGAAGAGGTTGGCATGGTTGTAGAAGGAATTACAACAACTGAAGCGACATATGGGCTTGCATGCAAGCTCAATGTAGAGATGCCAATTACGGAAGCTATATATAAGGTTATAGAAGGTAAAATCAATGCTCTTGAAGCTGTCGATATCCTTATGGGTAGAGATGGAAAGGTAGAATGAAGAATATTTTTGTAGAAGAATTTAAAAATGATAATGGCAGAGCTCCTAGGGTTTCTATAACAACCTTCGGATGTCAAATGAATGAGCACGACTCAGAAATACTGATGGGGCTACTATCCGAAAGAGGATATAGACAGATTGATGATAGACAAGCCGCTGATGTTGCAATTTTAAATACATGTAGTGTACGTGAAAATGCAGATAAGAGATTTTTTGGAACGCTTGGTCAGCTAAAAAAAATCAAGGAAAAGAACCCATCCTTTGTTACATGCGTATGTGGATGCATGATGCAACAGCAACACATAATAGATAAATTGAAATCAAGCTATCCATGGGTTGATGTCATTGTTGGAACACACAATATAGACAAGCTTCCTAAGCTGCTAGACAATTTGATAGAAGAAAAGAAAAGGCAGATTGAAATTTTACCTGAAGCAAAGGAGATTATAGAGGATTTGCCGTCTGAGAGATTGTTTAAGCATAAAGCCCTAGTTAATATAATGTTCGGTTGCAATAATTTCTGTACATACTGCATAGTACCATATACAAGGGGAAGAGAAAGAAGCAGAAATCCTAAGCATATCTTGAGGGAGATTGAAAATCTCGTGTCTGACGGTGTCGTTGAAATCATGCTCCTCGGACAAAATGTGAACTCATACAAAGGAGAGTGCGATGGCGAAGCTTGGAAGTTCCCAAGGCTTCTTGAAGAAATAAATAAAATAGAGGGCTTGCAGAGGATAAGGTTCATGACATCTCATCCTAAGGACATGTCGGATGAGCTTATCAAAGCATATGGAAGGCTAGATAAATTATCAAAATATGTGCATCTCCCTGTTCAATCTGGTAGCAATAATGTGCTTAGAAGGATGAATCGAAGATATAAGTCTGAGGATTATATTACGTTGATAAATAAACTCAGAGTGGAAGTCCCTGATATTACGATATCAACGGATATTATCGTTGGATTTCCGGGAGAAACAGAGGATGACTTTTTGGAAACTCTAAAACTCGTTGAAGCTGTAAGATATGATTCCGCATTTACATTTCTTTATTCAGTGAGAAAAGATACGCCAGCGGAGAAATTTAAGGATCAGGTCGATGAAGCTGTAAAGCACGAGAGGTTTAACAGGCTTGTTGAGCTTGTCAATAATATTAGTGCGGAAAAAAACGAAAAATATGTCGGAAATGTATATAAGGTTCTTGTGGACGGATACAGCAAAACGGATGCATCTGTTTTGTCGGGTAGAACGGATGGCTTTAAACTGGTAAACTTTAGAGTGGATTCTGATGCAAGTGATATGGTTGGTAAAATAGTCGACGTGAAGATTACCAACGCCAAAACATTCAGTCTTGAAGGAGAATTATTTCTTGGATAGATATGTTGTGAAAAATGGAGAGAGGCTGAGGACGGGATATACTACAGGAACTACTGCGACTGTTGCTACCGTTGCTGCGGCGAAGATGCTTCTCACCGGTGAGGCAATATATGAGGCAAGAGTGAGTCTGCCTCAAGGCGAAGAGGCTCTGCTTGAGGTCAAAAACTGCTGTATACATGAAACTTGCTGCACAGCTATCGTTTTAAAAGATGGTGGAGATGATCCTGATATTACTCATGGTACTGAGATACATGCTACGGTAAAGCTAATATCTGAGGGCATTGAGATAAGAGGCGGAAAGGGAGTTGGTACTGTTACGACCGAAGGAATGCGTTGTCCAAAGGGTGAAGCTGCCATTAATCCAGTTCCACGCAAGATGATTATAGAAAACCTTAATAATTTAGCTAAGGAATTGGAATATAGAGGTGGATTTTCTGTAACTATAAGTGTTCCTGATGGAGAGGCTTTAGCAAAACAGACATACAATCCGAGGCTAGGAATTGTGGGCGGAATTTCCATTCTTGGAACAACGGGTATTGTATGGCCTATGAGTGAGAAAGCCTTAATTGATACCATAAAGGTGGAGCTTGACAGAAAGTATGCTGATAATCCCGAATATGTAATTATCTCTCCAGGGAATTATGGACAGGATTATTGTCAGAATAATCTGGGTATAGATATAAACGAAGCAGTTAAGATTAGTAATTTCCTAGGAGATTCCCTCGACTACATAGCATATAAGGGCTTTAAGAGGGTGCTTCTTGTAGGGCACACAGGTAAGCTTGTAAAGGTTGCGGGAGGCATAATGAATACGCATTCATCATATGGTGATTGCAGAATGGAAATTATAAGTGCATACTCGGCTTTGCTGGGTGCAGATAGCGAAACTGTTGATAATATTTTGAACTGTGTGACGACAGATCAGGCAATGGATATTATCAAAGAAAAAGAATACTATTCTTCATTAAAGAAGAAATTAGCAGAGAGAGTGAAATATCATCTAAACTTCCGTCTCAAAGGCAAGGCCGAAATTGAATTTATCATGTTTACAACTGATAAAAGGCATACAATGGAAAGCTCAAATTTTAGAACTTTTTTGAAAAGTTTTAAGACTATAGAAAAGGACGATAATGAAGGGAGATAGATATTGGAAAGAGGAAGGTTTTTTGCCGTCGGAGTAGGGCCAGGAGATCCAGAACTGATGACGGTAAAGTCAATTAAAACTATTGAGAATGCTGATGTTATTGTAGTTCCAACTACTGAAACTGGTAATAATACAGCAATGAATATAGCAAAAGATTATGTTAAAGATAAGTCTATAGTTTCGTGTCACATGCCCATGTCAAAAGAATTAGCTACACATAATTGGGAGGAGATAGAAAACTATCACAATGAATCTGCTGACATAATCGGAAAGCTTCTTGACGAAGGTAAGGATGTCGCTTTTTTAACCTTGGGTGATCCTACCGTTTATAGCACTGTAATGTATGTTCATAGGATATTAGACAAAAGAGGTTACCCCACAGAAATTGTACCGGGTATTACCTCATTTTGTGCTGCCGCTGCAAGCCTTAATGTTAGCCTTTGTGAGAAGGATGAAATGCTGCACATTATACCAGCTACATTTGCAGATTTAGACAAAATTGAGGAATATGAGGGTACTAAGGTGCTCATGAAATCCGGTAAAACAATCATGAATGTTAAGGAAAAACTATCAGAGGAAGGTGCGATGATGGTTGAAAGGGCAACCATGCCAGATGAAAAAATTTATAAGAATCTAAATGGTTTAAAAAAGCCAAGTTCATATTTCTCGTTAGTTGTTTTGCATTCAAAAGAAAGACAGGTGAAAAAATGATATATATAGTAGGAGCGGGGCCCGGAGCAGAAGATCTAATAACCGTTAGAGGTGTAGAACTCCTAAAAAAGGCCGATACGATAATTTATGCGGGCTCTCTTGTAAACCCTGGGCTGTTAAAATATGCAAAAGATGATTGCTCAATTCACGATAGTGCCAAGATGACTCTGGAAGAAGTAATCTCCGTAATGGAAAATGACGATGCCCCAAACAAAATAATAGTTAGACTTCACACAGGCGATCCATGTATATATGGGGCAATAAGAGAGCAAATGGATGTTCTAGATAGTAAGGGTATGGAATATGAGTATGTACCTGGAGTTAGCTCATTTATCGGAGCAGCATCTGCACTTAAGGCAGAGTACACATTGCCTAATGTAAGCCAGACCGTTATTTTGACAAGGATGGCAGGAAGAACACCAGTGCCAGAAAAAGAAGAGATTGAGTCTTTGGCAGCACATCAGGCAACGATGATAATATTTTTGACCTCGACTATGTTAAAAGAACTCTCTAACCGCTTGATCGAAGGAGGATATTCACCTGACACTCCAGCTGCAATAGTATATAAGGCTACTTGGCCGGATCAAAAGGTTATAAGGACAACGGTTGAAAACATTGCTGTCGATGCTGAAAAAGAGGGCATTAACAAGATGGCTCTTATTTGTGTTGGCAACTTCCTTGGAGATAATTACGACAGATCTAAGCTCTATCATCCTGAATTTACACATCTCTTTAGAGAAGGCAAGCAGGAGTCAGAATAATATGAAAAAAATCTGCATTATTGCATTCACAGATAAAGGCATAAAGACTGCGGGACAAATAAAAATTATCCTTGAAGCGTCTTTTATTGATGAGTCAGCTAACTCACTCGAAAAATCAAATTTCGAGAAATCATATTCTGGCAATGAGCACTATTTTGTTAATCTACTTGAGAAGAACTGCAACAAAAAAGCCTATGTGGCTGATAATTTTAACTGCTATGATGCCTTTATATTTATTGGTGCGACAGGTATTGCAGTGAGGTATATAGCGCCACATATTAAATCTAAGGATGTAGATCCTGCAGTAATTGTGCTAGATGAACATGGAGATTTTGTTATACCATTACTTTCCGGACATCTTGGGGGTGCAAATGAGCTTGCAAGTCTGATAGCTGAGAAGTTAAGTTCTACGCCTGTTATAACCACCGCAACAGATATTAATGCAAAATTTGCAGTAGACCTTTGGACAAAGAAAACCAATCAATATATAGTTGATATTTCAAAAATCAAAGATGTTTCTTCTGCAGTGTTAAAAGATGAGCATGTAGGACTTTATTCAGATTTTGAAATTGAAGGGATTTTGCCAAAACAGATTAAGCTATGCGACAACTATGCGGATTATAACCCAAATGTCGGTATTGCAGTAAGCATAGATGAGAATATAAAACCGTTCAATATAACATTGAATGCAGTGCCTAAGCTTGCTGTGATTGGAGTGGGATGCAGAAAGAATACCGATTCTGATAGCTTTGAGAATTATATTCTCGATATTCTAAGAGAACAAAATATATCGATACATGCGGTAGACATGCTTGCATCGATAGACATCAAGCAAGATGAAAAATGTATTTTGGATTTTTCTAAAAAATACGGCATACCATTTAAGACAGCCACAGCGGATGAGCTTATGAATATTAAAGGCAAATTCACCGCATCCTCATTTGTTAAAAGCATTACAGGGGTTGATAATGTATGCGAAAGGTCGGCAGCATACTTTTCAGCTAATAGCAAAATAATATTAGGAAAAACAAGTCATAACGGCATGACATGTGCGATTGCCGTAAGAGATTGGAAGTGTAAATTTTGAACGTTATAATGAGTTATATAGACCATAAGGCGGCTAATATTTCTGAAAGAGAATTATTCACATTTACGTCATCTGAGGTCTGTCAATTATATAATAGAATTAAGGAATATGAGGACATACTCGGTGGCGTGCTTATAGCTACATGCAACCGAACCGAATTGTATCTATCCATGATAGACGGAGAATTCTACGATCCATTTGATTTGATATGCGATATAAAAAATCAAGATGCAAATGAGATGTCAAGAGTTAAGAAGACACTATCTGGACATGATGCGATTAGACATCTAATGCTCGTAACATCGGGGACAGAATCTCAGATATGGGGAGATGCTCAAATTATTTCTCAGGTAAGGGATGCTGCTAGAATATCTAGAGAACAAAAAACGACTGACTCTATATTGAATGTTTTGTTCAGAAATGCGATAAGCGCAGGGAAAAAGATTAAAACAAAAATAGATTTTAATATCAGCGATAACTCGACGGCACTTAAAGCTGTTTCTATTTTAAAGGAACATGACAGCATTAAAAAGGTACTAATTATAGGCAATGGTGTAATAGGAAGACTTGTGGGTGAAAGTCTTGTTGCGAATAAGTTTGAATCAACAATGACTTTAAGACAGTTTAAATCAGGCGCTATCAGTGTGCCAAGAAAAATTGATACGGTTAATTATGCGGAAAGATATAGTGTTATTTCAGAGTATGATGCAGTAATCAGTGCCACCCTGAGCCCACATTATACGCTCCACTATGAGGATATGAAGAATATCGAAAGATGGCCAAAGGTTTTTATAGATTTAGCTATGCCAAGAGATATAGACCCTAGAATAGTAGAATCTGATACCGCGGAAAATCCAAGAGAGTTACCTGAGTATTACGATCTCGATATGATAAGCAAGGATGAGGTAATTGAATCCAAGGAAGATCACATGTTTGAGGTCAACGAAATAATTAACGAATTTGAACAGGAATTTTATAGGTGGTATGACTACAAAATGACTATGGGAGGAATTAAATGAAAATATATGTTGTAGGTATTGGTCCAGGAAGCCTTGACCACATGACGCCTTATGCCAAAGCAGCAATTGAGAAAAGCGATGTAGTCGTTGGATATACAGTATATGTGGAGCTAGTAAAAGAGCTGACAAGAGGCAAGGAAGTTCTGTCTACACCCATGAAAAAAGAAGTGGATAGATGCAAAATAGCTCTCGATGCTGCTTTAGAGAACAAAACAGTTGCTTTCGTGTGTAGCGGAGATGCAGGAGTTTACGGGATGGCAGGTATTATGATTCAGGTTGCAAAAGAGCATCCTGAGGTTGATATTGAAATTGTACCCGGCATTACGGCAGCATGCAGCGGAGCGGCTCTTCTCGGTGCACCTCTTATTCATGATTTCAGCATAATATCACTCAGCGACCTTTTAACTCCTTGGGATTTGATAATGAAAAGAGTAAAATTAGCTGCAGAGGCTGATATGTCAATTGTTTTGTACAATCCTAAGAGTAAAAAAAGAAGGGATTATATAGATAAGGCTGTCGATGCAATTTTGGAATTTAGATCACCAGATACTCCTTCTGGCTATGTTAAGATGATAGGTCGTGAGGGAGAGATAACAAAAATTTGCAAATTGACTGATCTTAAAAATAATGATGAAATTGATATGTTTACGACAGTCTTCATCGGAAATAGCACGACAGAAATAATTAATGGTAAAATTGTAACTCCAAGGGGATACAAAGATGTCTAAAAGGTTTGCTGTTTTTTCTGGTACGAGCGAGGGAAGGCAACTTGCGGATTGGGCTGAAGATAAGGGCATTGAAAATGATTTTATCTTCTTTGTTGCTACAGATTACGGTGGCGAGATGATGAAGGAACACGTGAATATAGATGTGAGGCAGGGAAGGCTCACACCTGATGAAATGAATCATATTCTAGGGTATGAACATATCGAATGTGTAATCGATGCAACACACCCTTATGCGACTAAGGTTACAGAGAATATCAAAACAGCTTGTAATGATAAGTTTGAATATCTGAGATTATATAGAGAGAGAATAGAATCTAACATGGATGGTCTAATCTTTGCAGATAACATAGAAGACGCAGTGAATATTTTAAACTTATCTACCGAAAAAATATTATTGACAACTGGCTCAAAAGAAATCGCGAAATTTAGAGATGTTATAGATAAAGAAAATAGACTTATTGTCCGTGTTTTGCCGACGGTTGAATCGATTAATCTATGCCTCGATGCTGGAATAGAAAAGCGAAATATCATAGCGATGCAGGGCCCTTTTAGCAAAGAGATGAATATTGCCACTATGAGGCAATACGACCTCAAAACTCTAGTGACAAAGGATACGGGAACCGTAGGAGGCTTCCAGGATAAGGTTGCATTATCTGAGCTTGGATATAGGGTAATTATCATCAAAAGGCCGACAGATGAGAGAGGATATTCCATGGCTGAAATTAAGGAGATTATATTGAAGACTTATGAAACACACTAATTTCCCGCTATTTGTTGACAGCACTGATAAAAAAGTAATTGTTTATGGCTGCGGTCTGATTGCAACAAGGCGTATAAAAACACTTTTGAAGTTCAAATTTCAAATAGATGTTATCGGAAGAACACCTACAATGGAATTTGAAAAGCTGCTTTATGAACCTGAAAATTCCGAGCAAATAAAATTTTGCAGAAAACCAATCGATATTTCTGATATATCAAAGATAAATAAGGAAACTTTCTTGGTCGTTGCTGCCACAAGTAGCAGAGAGATAAATAACAAAATAGCTGAAAGAGCAAAAGAATGTAATGTTTTTCACTCTATCGCTGATTCAAAAGATGAATGTGATGTTTTCTTCCCTGCTGTAAGAACTAAAGATGAGGTTGTTATCGGTATCGCGGGAGATGGAAGCAATCACAAGAAAACACGCAAAATTGCTGATGATATAGGAGCTTTACTGGAAAATAATTAGAATTGCAAATCTGACAAGCTTTACTTGAAATTAACAGCTCAGCTGAATTTGAGAGGTAATCTAAAATGAAAATAACCGTAGGAAGCAGGGAGAGCAAGCTAGCAGTTATTCAATCAAATATTGTAATAGACGCTTTGAAAAAATCTCATCCTGAAATCGATGTCGAATTGCTAACTATGAAGACTACTGGCGATAAAATTCTCGATAAAACACTCGACAAGATCGGTGGGAAGGGACTTTTTGTCAAGGAGCTTGATAAGGCATTAATAGATGGCAGAGCTGATTTGACAGTGCATTCGTTAAAGGATATGCCGATGCAGCTTTCAGAAGAGCTACCACTTATAGCTTTTTCAAAGCGTGAGGATCCAAGAGATGTACTCGTACTCCCAAAGGGCATAGATAAGCTTGATAGATCAAAGCCAATAGGAAGCTCATCAAAGAGAAGACAGCTTCACCTTAATAAACTCTATCCAGATATGGAAGTAAAGCCTATCAGAGGAAATCTTCAAACAAGACTGAGAAAATTAGATGATGGAGAGTTCTCAGCAATAGTTTTGGCATATGCAGGACTTAAAAGACTCGGACTTGAAGATAGGGTTTCGAAGGTTTTTTCAACCTCAGAAATGGTGCCTGCAGCGTGTCAGGGTATACTTGCTGTTCAGTCGAGGAAGGATTTTGATGTAAGCCTGCTGAGCGATTATAACGATGAAGAAACAAAGTCAATTGCAATGGCTGAAAGATCTTTTGTGACAGAGCTTGACGGAGGATGCAGCTCACCCGTTGCCGCTTATGCGGAAATAGAAGATGATAATATTACGTTGACGGGTTTTTATGTCGATGAATATGAGAATCAGTTGACGAAGACAGTAACAGGTCCGATGAAGGACGGCGTGGCACTCGGAAGACAACTTGCTCAGAATATGAAGAGAAAATTGAAAGAGATGAGAAATGAGTAAAAAAGTAAATGGCATAGTATATTTGGTGGGAGCTGGACCAGGAGATAGGGATTTGCTAACAGTAGCGGCAGAGAAAGCGATAAAATCTGCTGATGTTGTGGTTTATGACAGGCTGGTTAGTGATGAAATAATGGAACTTATCCCCTCTGGTACTAAGCTCATTAACGTTGGTAAAAATGTAGGAAATCATCCAGTACCTCAGGAGAGAATCAGTGAGATATTAGTTGAAGAGGCTAAGAGATTTCAAAACGTTGTTAGACTAAAGGGTGGGGATCCATTTTTATTCGGGCGTGGTGGTGAAGAGCTACAGCTTATTGTAGACAATGGGATAGATTTTCGTGTTATTCCAGGGATTACATCATCTATTGGTGCTGCAACCTATGGGGGAATACCAGTTACACATAGAGATTACTGTTCATCGGTTCACATGATAACAGGAATAGGTAAGAGGGGAGCTGATCCTAATATCAACTTTCCAGCACTTGTCGACCTCAATGGGACACTTATATTCATGATGTCAGTTGGAAGTATTGATTATATTTCAAATGGGCTTCTTGATGCAGGAATGGATCCGAAAATGCCGTGTGGCGTAGTTGAAAATGGCACTAGAAGCTATCAGAGAAAGGTTATTTCTACTCTTAAATATTTGGCTTCAGACGTCAAACAAAATAGTATAAAATCGCCAGCGCTTATTATTGTCGGCAGGGTTTGCAGTCTGAGCGAAGACTTTGATTGGTTTTCAAGGCTGCCATTGATTGGAAAAAGCATCCTCGTTACTCAGCCTAAGTCAAAGGCTTCAAGGCTAGCAGCTTTAATCAGAGATGCAGGTGGTAATCCAATTCTATATCCTGTGATTGAAACAAAATACATAAGACCGATCAATCCGCCAATTGACGATTTCAAGGTTTTAGCATTCACAAGTAGCGTAGGCGTTGAAGCCTTCTTTGACGATCTTCTTGAGAAAGGTAAGGATGCTAGAAGTCTATGTGACAAAATGATAATCGCTGTAGGTTCACAGACTGCCGAAGCGCTGAAAACATATGGTGTAGTTGCGGATTTTGTACCGTCGATGTTTGACGGGAAAACCATGATTAAGGAATTTTCAGAATCTGGAAAGGCTAGACCAGATGACGGAGTTTTGCTTCTTCGTGCCGAAAAAGGCAGCGAGGAGACTATTGAGGAGCTTGAAAAATGGGGAGCTCGATACATGGATTATCCAGTTTACAGAACAAATTATGTAGAACATGATCCTATTGATATGGATAATATTGACTTTATAACATTTACAAGCAAAAGCTGTGTTTCTGGACTTTTGTCAACGCAAGATAAATATATATTGAATAATAAGAAAGCCGTTTGCATAGGCAGGCAAACTCAAGAATTAGCTTCAGAAAGTGGCTTTAGAACGTATATTTCGGAGGAAGCAACAATAGTTTCGATGCTAGATAAGCTTATTGAATTATCAGGAGGTCATGATGAATAGAGGTAGAAGAACCAGAAGAAATGATAATGTTAGAAGGATGGTAAGAGAAACAAGACTATCTAATGACAGTTTAATCTATCCATTATTTCTTGAAGAAGGTAGTGATATCAAAGCACATATTGATGCAATGCCTGGACAATATAGATATAGCCCTGACAGAGTTCATGAGATAATAGACGAATGTCTTGAGCACGGCGTAAATAAGGTTATTCTATTCGGCATACCTGCAAGCAAGGACTCTGTTGGAACACAGGCCTATGACGAGGATGCGATAGTACATTCCGGTATCAGAAAAATAAAGGCGGAATATGGGGATGATATATATGTTGTGACCGATGTCTGTATGTGCGAATACACAGATCACGGTCATTGTGGAATACTAAATGATAAGGAAGTCGACAATGACCTGACGCTGCCTTACCTTGCAAAAATTGCATTATCTCACGTTGAAGCAGGTGCTGATATGGTTGCACCTTCAGACATGATGGATGGAAGAATCGACAAGATTAGAAAATCGCTAGATGAAGCCGGATATAATAATATTCCTATCATGAGTTATGCAGCAAAATATGCATCAGCATTTTACGGACCATTCAGAGATGCTGCCGACTCAGCGCCTTCTTTTGGAGATAGAAGGGCTTATCAGATGGATTATCATAATAGGAGAGAAGCAATCAAGGAATCCCTTTTCGATGCGAATGAGGGTGCAGACATACTTATGGTTAAGCCAGCGCTTTCCTATCTGGATATTATCAGAGACGTTAAGGAGCGCACAAATCTGCCTGTTGCTGCATACAGTGTGAGCGGTGAATATTCAATGATTAAAAATGCAGGCAAAGCTGGACTTTTGGATGAATACAAAACAATGTGCGAGAGTACAGTTTCGATATATCGAGCCGGAGCAGATATTTTGTTGACATATTATGCAATGGAAATAGCTGATGCAATAAAGAGGGGAGATATAGGATGATGGATTTTTTGAAAATTCCTGAAAATGCAACATCTGAAAGTATTTTTGAAGAAGCGAAAAAATACATGCCGGGTGGTGTTAATAGCCCTGTACGAGCATTTAAATCAGTTGGATTATTACCGGTTTTCGTTGAGAGCGCTGAAGGTAGCAAAGTCTACGACATAGAGGGCAGGGAGTATATCGATTATGTGGGCTCGTGGGGTCCAATGATTCTAGGACATAATAATCCAGTAGTAAAAAAAGCTGTTTTTGATACTGCTGAAAAGGGTCTCAGCTTTGGAGCATGCAACCACTTAGAAGTTGAGCTTGCCAAGCTTATCTGCGATAACGTTAAACATGTTGAAATGGTAAGAATGGTAAATAGCGGAACAGAAGCTGTAATGAGCTGCATAAGGGCAGCGAGAGGCTTTACGGGACGGAACAAAATAGTCAAGTTCGAAGGCTGTTATCATGGGCATAGTGATGCGCTTCTAGTTAAGGCGGGTTCAGGTGCCATGACCTTCGGTGAGCCTAATAGTGGAGGCGTAACCAAGGGTGCGACTCAGGATACGCTTCTTGCAGGATATAATGATATTGAAAGTGTTAATATGCTATTTAAAGAGAACCGTGGGGAGATTGCGTGCGTAATTGTAGAACCTGTAGCTGCCAACATGGGGCTTGTACTTCCTGAGAAAGGATTCCTAGAATCACTGCGGACAATCTGCAACGAAAATGGAGCTCTTTTGATATTTGATGAGGTAATTACAGGCTTCAGGCTGTGCTTTGGCGGTGCTGCTGAATATTTTGGTGTTACCCCTGACCTTGTAACATATGGTAAAATAATAGGAGGGGGTATGCCTGTTGGCGCATATGGAGGCAGAAAAGATGTTATGAGTCTTGTTTCTCCGCTCGGTCCAGTTTATCAGGCAGGAACTCTTTCTGGAAATCCAATTGCCATGGCAGCTGGAATAGCAATGCTTACACAGCTTTTGAATGAGCCATCTATTTATGATGAGCTTGCAGCGAAGTGCAAATATTTTGTGAATAGTTTAAGAGAACTGACTGACTTTGAAGTAGTGGGAATCGGCTCACTTGCATGTGTATTTCATCAAAATGGAAGAGTCAAAAACTACGATGATGCCTTAAAATCAGATACGGAAAGCTTTGCTAAAGCCTTTAAGATTTTGCTTGATAATGGAATTTACATGGGACCTTCTCAGTTTGAAAGTATTTTCTTTTCGACAGAGATTACGGACGATGATATTGATAAAACTATTTCTGTATTTAGAAAAATATTCGAGAAATAATTCAGCAAATGAATTTTTAAATAATGTTGTGAATTGATAAGGAGGATTTTGGTATGAAGGGAATTATGGTATTGGCTCATGGAAGCCGCGTTAATGAAACAACAGACACCATTGAAAAAATAGTTAAGCTTGCCAAGGATAATATCAATGACAAGCATATGCCTATAGAAATTGCATATATGGAGCTTTGCCAGCCAGATATTAAAACCGTAGTTAAAAAACTCATAGATATGGGTGTAGATGAGATAAAGGTCGTACCATATTTCTTGTTTAGAGGAATGCATATTAAAAAGGATATTCCTAATGAGCTTGAAGCCGCACTTGAGGGACATGATAATGTTAAGCTTACTATGGGAGATACTCTCGGCGCAGATCCTAGACTTGCTGAGATTCTAGCAGATAGAATTAACGATTAATTTATACGAAATAATTGATTAATAGTTTGGAGAATATATGAAAATTAATGTAGTCGGAGGTGGCCCAGGTTCTATTGAGCTTTTGACAGGTGCTGGGATTTCTGAAATAAAATCTGCCGATGTGGTGCTTACATGCCTGCGTCTTAACGATGAGTTTTCTGATTTAAACTCAAATATCAAGATAATGGGTATTATGGATACAATTGAGTATTTAAAGGAAAATTCTAATAATCCCGACTTAAATGTTGCAGTGCTAGCCTCAGGTGATGTTGGCTTTTACAGTATTGCAACGACACTTAGAAAACATCTTGATGATGGCTTTAAAATAGAATTAATCCCTGGAATTTCAAGCTTTCAATATTTTGCAGCAAAGCTAAAAACGGGCTACGAGGATTGGAGGTTGACATCGCTACATGGCTTAGATAAGTCAATAGTACCATTTGCTTCTTATTACAACAAAACATTTGCCCTTACAGGGGGTAAGTGGGATGTTCCTGCGATTATAAGTGATTTGGCAAGGGTAGGTCTTGGTAATCTAAAAATGTACATTGGTGAAAGACTAGGAATGCAGGGCGAGAGAATTACTGTAGGCACTCCAAAGGCTCTTGTCGGAATGAAGTTCGACAAATTATCTGTGATTCTCATAGAAAATGAGCATTATATCTGTCCTTACAAGCTTTTTAAGGATGAGGATTATATCAGAGGAAGGGCTCCAATCACCAAGGAGCATATTAGAAATTTGAGCGTAGCTGCTCTCTCTGTGTGTCCGACTGATGTGGTATGGGATGTCGGCGCAGGCTCAGGTGGTGTTACATGTGCACTAGCACTTAAAGCTTATGAGTCGACGGTATATGCAGTTGAAATGAAGGAAGATGCTCTAGAAGTTCTCAATGCTAATGTAAAAGCCTTGAAAACGTATAATGTTGAGATTATATCAGGCAGTGCACCGGATGCACTTCTTGATCTTCCTGCTCCTACTAAGGTTTTCATTGGAGGTACAACAGGAAGACTGGAGCAGATTCTAGATGTTGTCTTATCGAAGAATCCAAATGCTACGATAGTAGCTAACGCTATCACACTTGAAACCATAGGAACGATTATTGATGTTTTTAAAAAGAAAAAATTGAAAACAGAAATTAGTTCGGCAACTATTGCAAAATCCAAAAAAATTGGTAATTATAATATGATGATGGGTGAAAATCCAATATACATTGTAAAAGGAGAAAGAGATGAAGAGAATTAAAATTCCTAGAGTGATGCTGGTAGGTACTGGCAGCGGAAGCGGAAAAACAACGGCTACAATTGCTTTGATTAAGGCCCTTGGACTTATGGGTAAGAAGGTTAGCTCTTTTAAGTGCGGACCGGATTACATAGATCCTATGTTCCATACAGAGGTAATGGGTGTTTCATCAAGGAATATAGATTTGTATTTGCAAGGCTATGATGCACTTGAAACTATTTTGGGACATTCAGAGGATAGCGATATAGCTGTCATCGAGGGCGTTATGGGTATGTATGATGGACTATCCTTCAAAGATGACAGTTATTCAGCAAATCACATTTCTAGGCTTACGGAAACTCCAGAGATACTTGTTGCTGACGTAGCAGGCAAGGGCAGGTCGCTTCTTGCAAGTCTTAAGGGTTATCTGGATTTTCATGAAAATCTTCTAAGAGGAGTAATTCTTAATAATTGTTCAGAAGCAATGTTTAAGGTATTTAAACCTCTGATTGAAAGCGAACTCTCAACTCCATGCTTAGGTTATTTACCTAAGATTAAGGAAGCATCTATTGGTAGCAGACAGCTTGGATTAATCACCGCAGAGGAAATAGAGAATCTACAGGACAAAATAAAGGTTCTAGGTGAAACATTTACAAAGACTGTTGATATGGATGCAATTTTAGAGATTGCTTCTGATGCTGGAAACCTAGCATATGAGGAAGTACATATTAATAAAATTGCTGAAAAACCAGTTAAGATTGCGATTGCAAAGGATAAGGCATTTTGCTTCGCTTACAAGGATAATTTAGATGTTCTCGAAAAGCTCGGTGCTGAAATTGAATTTTTCTCTCCGATGAATGATGAAAAACTGCCTGAGGGTATAAATGGAATCATAATAGGCGGTGGATATCCAGAAAATTATCTTGACCGCATCATGAATAATGAGAGGATGAAGGAATCTATTAGAAATGCTAATCTCGCAGGTATTCCAATATATGCTGAAAGTGGCGGTTATACATATCTTGCAGAATCAATTACATTCTTCGGGCAAACATATGACGGTGTAGGAATAGTACCTGGGAATATCACTATGTCAGATACTCTTGTAAGATTTGGATACAAAACACTGACAGCTAAGGTCGATAATATACTCTGTAAGGCTGGAGAACAGACAAAGTGTCACGAGCATCATTATATGACAACAGATAATTTCGGGTCTGCCTTTGAAGCGAAGAAGGAAAGTGGCTTAACATTTGATGCAATACATGCTACCAAGAATATAGTCGCAGGATTTCCTTGCATACACTGGCTCAGCAATATCTCATTTGCAGAGAACTTCATAAAGGCTTGTGAAGATGCAAAACCTTTTAACGGCTAAATAGTAAAAATGTTGATTTTTAATACTGTATTAAAATAAAATAAATTTGCTTTTATGATATTGAATTTCGTAATAATATATAGGGTTGTCATAATTTTATTATTGTCTTCAGTGCTGGATTTCATATTTGGGGATCCTTTAAAGATTCCTCATCCAATTGTTTATATTGGAAAATTGATTTCGGGTCTGGAAAAACTGTTATCACCTGATTCCACGAAGACAGATGTGCCAAAGGGCGTGTTAATATTCATTTTAACGGTTATTATAAGCTTTTTAATTCCTTTTGCAGTTCTTTTAATTCTATACCGAGTTAATTTTTGGCTGGGACTGATTCTTGAGATATTCTGGTCATTTCAGATTCTTGCAGCAAGGACGCTTAGCATAGAGGCATATAAAGTTAAAAAATATCTTGATGACGGCAATCTCAAAGAGGCAAGGCGAGCCCTTTCTATGATTGTCGGACGGGATACCTCACAGCTTACTGAGGAGGATATCACAAAAGCTGTAGTTGAAACAGTTAGTGAGAATACTACGGATGGTATTGTTTCACCACTGATTGCAATTGCTATTGGTGGAGCTCCTTTAGGTTTTGCCTATAAGGCTGTCAATACCTTGGATTCAATGATTGGATATAGGAGTGAACAATACTTTTACTTCGGTAAGGCTTCCGCAATCTTAGACGATGTTGTAAATTACTTGCCGGCAAGACTTACCGGAATTTCAATGTGCTTCGCGTCGGCTTTGATTTCGGGACTTTCTGCTAAAGGTGCGTGGCGTGTGATGATGAGGGACCATGCGAAGCACGCATCTCCGAACGGGGGATGGACTGAGGCGGCGACGGCTGGTGCTCTAGGGGTTAGGCTCGGAGGAGATGCGACATATTTCGGCGTTTTGTACAAGAAAGCTTCTTTGGGGGACCCGAAAAGAAATATAGAAGCTGGTGACATTGAAAGAGCAACTAAGCTAATGTGGGTGAGTTCAATTATTGTTCTGATTCTTCTAGTGATTATAAGAATGTTATGCTATTTATAACGGAGGACTATGGTTAAATATATACACGGTGGAGATATATATAAGTATGACAACAAAATATTGGATTTCTCGGCTAATATCAATCCTCTAGGCATGCCTGATACCGCAAAAAATGCGATAATAAATGGTATAGATAAATACGAGGCTTATCCAGATTATTCATCTAGGCAACTTAGAAATGCACTATCAATTTTTTATAATTTTGATGCAGATAGGATTGTCTGTGGCAACGGTGCTGCTGATTTGATTTTTAGAATTTGTCTTGCACTAAGACCGAAAAAGGTTTTGATACCATCTCCGACATTTTCTGAATACGAAGAAGCAGCTAAAATCTCTGGTGGTGTAGTTCACAACCATATTTTGAGAGAACAAGAAAATTTCGATGTAACATTAAAAATTATCGAATCGATTGATAAAGATACAGATATGGTATTCTTATGCAGTCCTAATAATCCAACAGGTCGAGCTGTCGATTTGAGAATCATCGAAGCCATTTTGATTAAGCTGCAAGAGAATAAAGGCATTCTTGTTCTTGATCAATGTTTTGTAAATTTTTTGCTAGACGAAGACGAATATTTTGCAATTAATTTATTAAAAAAATATGATAATTTAATTATTTTAGGAGCCTTCACAAAGATTTTTGCTATGGCAGGACTGAGGCTTGGATATGCATTGTTTGGGTCAAAAGATATTGCTGCGAAAATCGAAAATACATTACAACCGTGGGCAGTATCAACCGTGGCTTCCGAGGCAGGGTGTGCCGCTTTAAGTAGGGATTTTATTAATAAGACCAAGCAGTATGTCAAAGAACAAAGAGATTTCTTGACTAATTCTCTATCAGATATAGGCATCAGAGTATTTGAATCTCAGGCTAACTATATTCTCATAAAGTCAGACCAGAATATTCTTGATGGAGATCTAGCTGATGAGGCTTTAAAACACGGTGTGCTGATAAGGAAATGCAGTAATTTTAGAGGGCTTTCTTCGTCTTTTTTTAGAATTGCTGTCAGAACTGAAGAGGAAAATAAAATTTTTGTAGAAGTTTTAGAAAGCGTTATCTGCGAAAGAAAGAACATTAAATAAATAATAATAATAATAATAATATATAATTCCAATATTAGTCAGAATATAATGAGAGGATTTTCTATATATGTCAAAAAAACTGATGGTGCTCGGTACATGTTCCAATGCAGGAAAAAGCTTGATAGTCGCGGGGATTTGTAGAATCCTTAAAAACAGAGGTTATAAGGTTGCACCATACAAATCTCAAAATATGGCTTTGAATTCGTTTATAACTGAAGATGGTCTTGAAATGGGGCGTGCGCAGGTAGTCCAGGCAGAAGCTGCTGGAGTAAAACCTGATGTACGCATGAATCCTATTTTGTTGAAACCTAATAGCGATACAGGCAGTCAAATCATTCTTCATGGAGAAGTGTATGGCAATTATACGGCCTCGCTTTATTACGATGAAAAAGAGTTCTTTGAGAGGGAAGCCGTCAGGGCCCTTGAGGAACTTGAAAAAGATTTTGATTATATTATCATGGAGGGAGCAGGCAGTGCTTCTGAAATTAACTTAAGGACCAAGGATATTGTAAACATGGGCTTGGCGAAAAAAGTCGATGCACCTGTTATTATTGTTGGAGATATCGATAGAGGTGGTGTTTTCGGTGCACTTGCTGGAACCATGCTTTTGTTTGACGAGGATGAGAGAGAGCTCGTAAAAGGAGTTATTATAAATAAGTTTAGGGGTAACATTGATATTTTGAAACCCGGACTTGATATGATTGAAGATATTATCAAAAGACCTGTGATAGGCGTTGTACCATATATGGAGGTGGATATAGACGACGAAGACAGTCTTAGCATGAAGGAGAGAGGTAGTAAGGTTAAGGGACTTATCGATATCGTTGTTATAAGAACACCTCGCATATCAAACTTCACTGATTTTAATGCCTTTGAGCAATTTGAAGGTGTTGGAGTTCGCTATGTCAAGTCGCCTAAGGATGTAGGGGATCCAGATATGATTATCATTCCAGGGACCAAGAGCACTATGGGCGATCTCAAGTGGCTTCGTGAAACTGGTATTGAAACTAGGATTCAAAAACATGCATCTAAAGGAAAGCCTGTGTTTGGCATATGTGGTGGCTATCAGATGCTAGGTCAGTATCTGAAGGATGAACACGGTGTTGAAGGTGGTGGAGAGATGAAGGGAATAGGACTCTTGCCGCATTCAACTGAATTCTCCGAGAGCAAGACCCGAAAATCTCAAATTGGAAAGCTTGCAAAGGTAGATGGTATTTTTAGCAGACTATCGGGTATGGAATACGAAGGTTATGAGATTCATATGGGTATTTCTCCAGGTTTTGGGAATATAATTAATGAAGGAAATATTTATGGAACCTATATACATGGAATTTTTGATAGAAGTGATATAAGTAGTGAAATAATCAACTCTTTAATGACAAGTAAGGGAGTTGAGATATCACACGAAGATATCATTGATATGGATAAGTATAAAGAAAAACAGTATGAAATACTTGCTGCAAAACTTGAAAAAGCGGTTGATGTTGATAAGCTGCTTGAAATTTTAGGAGGGAAATGATATGAGGAAAAAGAGCGATTTAGGATTGGTGCACATTTACTGTGGTGATGGGAAGGGTAAAACTACTGCCGCTGTTGGGCTAACCGTTAGAGCACATGGATTTGGATTAAAAGTGCTATTTATGCAGTTTCTCAAAGATGGCAATAGCAGTGAACTTAATGTATTGAGAACACTGGATAATATTGAAATTCTTGCAGCAAAACCGATTAAGAAATTTACATTTCAAATGACTGAGGAAGAGCTTGCAGAAACAAAGGAGATGAGTGCAAATCAGCTTAAGGAGGCTGTTGATAAGGTTATGTCTGGCAATTATGACTTGCTTGTGCTTGATGAAGCATTAGGGTCAATTGAAGCAGGTGTGCTTGATGAAAATCTTTTGTTGGATTTTCTTGAGAAGAAGCCGGAGAAGCTAGAGGTAGTGATAACAGGCAGATTCCCGTCTGAGAAGATGATTGAAGCTGCTGACTATGTTTCCAGGATTGAGAAGGTTAAACATCCTTACGATCAAGGCATTCCTGCAAGAAAGGGGATTGAAAAATAGTGAAAATAGAAAATATAGCTCCTATGGATATAGAAAAAAGAAGTATGGAGATTATATCGGAAACTCTTGGGGATAAGAAGCTCGACCCAAGATATCAGGATATAATTAAGAGATGTATACATACATCTGCCGACTTTGAATACGCTGACAGCCTGTATTTTACGGATGGAGTAGAAAATATAATAAGAAAAGCTATAGCCGAAGGTGCATATATTGTTACTGATACTACTATGGCACAGTCAGGTATTAACAAGAAGCGAATACATGAATATGGCGGAGATGTTTTGTGCTTTATAGGTGATGAGGATGTAGCAAAGGAGGCTAAGGAAAGAGGTGTAACAAGATCTCTTGTTAGCATGGAAAGAGCGGCCAAGCTTGATAAGCCCGTTATCTTTGCTATAGGAAATGCTCCTACAGCTTTACTCTCAATTGAATCACTAGCAAAGTCAGGTAGACTTGATCCAGTTGCAGTAATAGCAGTTCCTGTAGGTTTTGTAAATGTGGTTGAATCTAAAGAGAGAATAATTGATTTAAATATTCCTGCAATTGTTGCAAGAGGCAGGAAGGGTGGCAGCAATATCGCCGCTGCCATTGTTAATGCATTACAATATGGTATAGAAAAATGATTCATTTTAGTTTGCCACAATGGATATGGATACTAGAAATAGCCCTATCTGTTATTAATGTAATCTTGGCTTTAGTAATAATCTTTATAGAACGTAAGAATCCAGCTAAAACCTTAGCATGGATTCTTGTACTGTTTTTCCTTCCTATTGTGGGGGCTGTAGTTTATTTGGTTTTTGCCCAAAATATAAGCAGACGAAAAATATATAAGCTAGACGACAAAGATAGAAAAATTATACGAGATTCACTTGAAGACCAAATAGAGGAAATGAACTCAGGTAAACTTGAATTTTCAAATGATGTTGCAAATGTGTGGCGTCAGATGATAAAACTGAATCTTGTGTACGGTGAGGCTTATCTCACTCAAAATAATTCTATAGATATGTTTAGTGACGGTAAAGATTTCTTCAGGAGTCTTATGAAAGACATCAAGGCTGCTAAGTATTCTATAGATATTGAATTTTATATTATCAAGCCTGACTTTATTGGTCAAAGGTTACTTAAGCTTCTAACTGATAAGGCTAAAGAAGGCGTTCAGGTAAGACTTTTGATTGATGCACTTGGGAGTAGGCGTATAAGCGATAGAAAACTTAAAGACTTTATCGATGCTGGTGGTAAAGTTGAATATTTTTTCAAACCCAAATTTAAGTATTTGAATTTTGACCTCAATTATAGAAATCACAGAAAAGTAGTTGTAATTGATAATAAATATGGATATATTGGAGGCTTTAATATAGCCAAAGAATATCTGGGGTTCAAGAAAAAGTTTGGATATTGGAGGGATACTCATCTTAGAATAGTAGGAAACTCAGTGCAGGACCTTAAGGCTATCTTTTTGATGGACTGGAGTGTAGAACGAGGTGAAAAACCTGATTTTGATGAAATTGATTTCTACAGTGAAAACACTAAATCTGATATTGCTGTACAGATTGTTATGTCAGGACCAGATTCTGTCAAGGAACAGATAAAGCGATCAATGATGCGTATGATTACTTTTGCCGGAGAGAAGATATATTTGCAAACACCGTATTTTGTACCTGATAGAGCTATGCTTGAATCATTGAAAATGGCTGCGCAGTCAGGGGTTGATGTAAAAATCATGATTCCTTGCATGCCGGATCATCCATTCGTATATTGGGCAAATTATTCGTATTGTGGAGAATTGATAAAGTCAGGAGCCAGAGTGTTCAGATATGAAAATGGATTTCTGCATGCTAAAACCCTTGTTGTCGACGGGGAAGTTTCAACTGTTGGTTCTGCAAATTTTGATGTTAGAAGCTTCAGATTGAATTTTGAAGCTAATGCCTTTGTTTATGACAAAGAGTTTGCAACTAAGATGGAGAAGACATTTGAGGATGATATGAAGCTCTCTACTGAAGTTACACTTGAAGACTATGAATCAAGAGGTCTTTGGATTAAGATTAAGGAAGCTATATCAGTCCTTCTCTCGGATATTTTGTAAAAAAACTTTGACGGATAGCTGTATCTTAGTGTAGAATACTCTCCATTAAGGCAAAATATCAGTTTACGTTTATATGTTAAGGAGATTTTATTGAATATAAATTTTGACAAGAGAACAAAAATTTTCTTTATAATAATTATTGCTGCAATCCTCTTGCTTATAACTGGAAGCTCCTCTGGTTTTATCAATAAGTTGTTGTTCCTTCCAGGGATAATAATAGGTATAACTTTTCATGAGGCTGCACACGGATATGTTTCGCATTGGCTAGGAGATCCAACCCCCAAAAATCAGGGTAGACTGAGCCTCAACCCCCTTTCTCACATCGATCCCATGGGATTCATTGCTCTTTTGTTAGTGGGCTTTGGCTGGGGGAAGCCTGTTATGATTGATCCGAGATATTATAAGAATCCCAAAAGAGATGAATTACTTGTTTCTTTAGCGGGTGTTACTACTAATTTAATAATAGCCATTATATTTGCAGTAATTCAAATTTTGCTTATTGAAGCTGGCATTGCATATTCTCTGGGTTCTACATGGAATATGTTAAATTTAATGATACAGTATGTTGTATTTGTCAACTTAGTTTTGATGTGTTTTAATCTTCTTCCAATACCGCCACTTGACGGCTTTTCGGTGATAACACAATTATTTGATTTGAGAAGGTATGATTGGTATTATAAACTGTATAGCAACGGCTTCTTTATTCTTATGGCTCTTGTATTTATTGGGGCACTTGATGGATTTTTAGATAAGAGTGTAACATTCTTTTATTATAATATTATGCGAGCGGTGCTCAATATTATCTAAAAGCCGAATGCCTAAATATCTTGATATTTAGGGTCTTGACAACTTTAACAAAATTATTTAAAATAGCATTTAATTGAATAGCGACGACAGTGACGGAACCAGTAGCCTGGCGTAATACCCTTACAGAGAGGATATCATTTGCTGAGAGATATCCGGTGAAGCCTACGTGAATATCACTCCCGAGTCGAACACTTTAATGAGAGGCACCTTGATAGAGGCAGCAACTAGGGTGGTACCGCGGTTATTTTGTTTAATCGTCCCTAACTTAATGTAGTTGGGGATTTTTTAATTCTCATACTACATTTACAAATCTAATATATTTTAGGAGGGAATTTTAATAATGAAATTTAAGAATCTGTCGGATAAGCCGGTAGCAGAGGTTCAATCAGAACAAGTTAAGGTTTGGAAGAAGGAGGATATTCTTCATAAATGTGTGACTGCAAGGGAAGGAAAGCCTGCATTTGTTTTTTATGAAGGGCCGCCTACTGCAAATGGTAAGCCTGGAATACATCATGTTATGGCTCGTACATTAAAGGATTCAGTATGCAGGTATAAGACTATGAAGGGCTTCCAGGTCAACCGTAAAGCCGGCTGGGATACCCACGGACTTCCTGTTGAGATTGAAGTTGAGAAACAGCTGAATATGAGCGGCAAGCAGGATATCGAAAAATATGGCATCAAAGAATTTAACCAGAAGTGTCGTGAATCCGTATTTACATACACTGGAATGTGGGAGGATATGACAGAACGAATGGCATATATGGTTGATATGAAAAATCCATATATTACCCTTGATAATAACTATATCGAAACTGGATGGTGGATTCTTAAAGAATTTTTTAAGAAGGGTTTGATCTATGAAGGGCACAAAATACTTCCGTACTGCCCAAGATGTGGGACAGGTCTTGCATCGCATGAGGTTGCTCAAGGGTATAAGGAAGTCAAGACTAATACCATAACTGCAAAATTCAAAAGAAAAGACCGAGATAATGAGTACTTCCTCGCTTGGACAACAACTCCGTGGACCCTGGCAGCAAATACTATGCTTACAGTCGGTCCTGACTACGATTATGTCAGAGTTGAGATGACAGAGGGCGACGAGAAAGGCAATATCTTCTATGTTGCCAAGCACTTGGCAGACAAGGTTTTGGGTGAGAATACATATAAAATTCTTGAAGAAATGAAGGGCTCAGATCTCGAATATATAGAATACGAGCAATTGATGCCTTTCATCAAGCTGAAAGAAGGCGAAAAGGCATTCTTCGTGACAGTAATGGATTACGTTACGATAGAAGATGGTACAGGAATTGTACATACGGCACCAGCATTTGGTGAAGATGACTACCAGTGTGGCAGGAAGTACGGAGTACCTATGATTAAGCCAGTCGATGATCAGGGTAAATACACCGCAACTCCTTGGGAGGGTAGATTCGTCATGGAGGATGGTCTTGATGTTGACATCATCAAGTGGCTTGCCGGCGAGAACAAAATATTCGCGAAAGAAAAGGTTTTACACAATTACCCACACTGCTGGCGTTGCGGCACACCTCTTGTATATTATGCAAATCCAAGCTGGTATATCGAAATGAGCAAGCTAAAGGATGAACTGGTAAGGAACAATAATACTGTTAACTGGTATCCTCCTTATGTCGGTGAAAAGAGATTTGGAAACTGGCTTTCTGATGTCAAGGATTGGGCAATATCAAGAAGCAGATATTGGGGAACACCAATTCCAATATGGAGATGTGAATGTGGCCATCTTGAATGCATTGGAAGCAGGGAAGAGCTGGTTGAAAAATCTCTCGAAAAAATTGATATGTCAATTGAATTGCACAGACCTTATGTTGATGATATACACATCAAATGTGAGAAGTGCGGTAAGGAAATGTCCAGAATCCCTGAGGTTATGGATTGCTGGTTTGACTCGGGAGCTATGCCTTTTGCACAGTGGCACTATCCTTTTGAGAACAAAGACATTTTCTTTGAAAAACTCTTCCCAGCAGATTTTATATGTGAGGGTATTGACCAGACGAGGGGTTGGTTCTACAGCCTCATGGCTATTTCAACCTTTATAGCTGGCAAGGCTCCTTACAAAAATGTTCTTGTTAATGACCTTATTCTAGATAAAAATGGCAAGAAGATGTCTAAGTCAAAGGGCAACACAGTTTCACCGTTTGAACTCTTTGATAAATATGGTGCGGACGCTACAAGATGGTATTTACTTTCTGTTTCACCAGCTTGGTCGCCTACAAAGTTTGACGAGGATGGGCTTAAGGACGTAATTTCTAAATTTTTCGGCACACTTAAGAACGTGTATAACTTCTTTGTGCTATATGCGAACAATGATAATGTCGATATAGACGACTGTTTTGTTGAGCCGTCAGAAAGGCCTGAGCTTGATAGATGGATTTTGTCGAAGTACAATAAGCTTGTCAAGGATACAACTGAATATATGGACTCATACGACCATATGAGGACGGTAAGGGTGATAACTGATTTTGTTTCGGAAGATCTCTCCAATTGGTACATAAGAAGGGCGAGAAGAAGATTTTATGCCCCAGATATGGATCTCGATAAGAAGAGTGTCTATGCAACGACATACGAAGTTCTTGTGGGAATTTCAAAGTTAATTGCACCTTTTGCTCCATTTATCGCAGATGAGCTTTACACCAAGCTTACAGGTGAGGAGAGCGTGCATCTTGCATACTTCCCAGAAGCGGATATGTCACTTGTTTGCGAGAAGACAGAAGAGAGAATGGATCTTGTGAGGACTCTTGTAACACTTGCTAGAGGAACTCGTGAGAAAGAAAGAATTAAGGTTAGACAGCCTCTTTCAGAAATTTTGGTTGCAGGTCAGTATGAGGCTCTGATTGGAGATCTCGTAGATTTGATTAAAGAGGAGCTGAATGTTAAGGAAGTTGCATTTGACAATGAGCTAGATAAATATATGAATTTCCAATTAAAACCGAATTTTAAGGTTGCAGGTCCTGCGCTTGGAAAGCACATTAAATCATTTGGTAAATCTCTATCAGAAATGTATCCTAAGGAGGTTAGTCAAAAGCTTGATTCAGAAGGATACATTACGATGGATCTAGATGGAGAGTCTGTTAAAATTGAAAAGGAATTTGTAGACATTAGGATCGAAGCAAAAGAAGGCTTTGCAGTTGCAATGGAAAACAATATATTTACTATACTCGACACAAAGCTAACTCCCAAGCTAGTAGCTGAGGGTCTTTCAAGAGAGCTTGTGTCAAAAGTACAGCAGCTCAGGAAACAGAATGACTTTGCGATGATGGATAGAATTAATATATACGTATGCCCTGATGAGGATGTCAAATCAGCTATCTCAGAATATGAGGACTATATCAAGACAGAAACGCTGGCAGATAAGCTTATCTTTGAGGATAAAGGTGATTCCTATGACCTTAACGGGCACAAAACAGCTATCTTCGTTGAGAGAATATCGCAGTAATTACATAAATTTCTTTAAGGAGGAAGGATGAAAGAGGATGTACTAGGTCTTCTTCCAAATGAGCTTGAAGAATTTGTTATTGCTAATGGTCAACAGAGATTTAGAGCAAAACAAATTTTTTCATGGCTATATAAAGATATTGAGAGCTTTCGGGAGATGACTAATGTTCCGAAGGCTCTGATTTCTATTTTGGAGGATAACTTTAAAATAGGCAGTTTAAAACTAGTTGCTAGACAGGTTTCCAAAATGGATGGCACTCAAAAGTTTTTGTTTGAGCTTGAAGATGGGAACCAGATCGAATCCGTATTTATGAAATATAAATATGGAAATACAGTATGTATCTCAACGCAAGCCGGATGCAGGATGGGTTGCAAATTTTGCGCTTCAGGCTTGCTTGGATTGTCACGAAATCTAATTGCATCTGAAATACTTTCTCAGGTTATCGATATTTCTAGGCTTACTGGAGAAAAAATTAGCAATATTGTACTCATGGGCACGGGTGAACCGCTTGATAATTATGTAAACGTTTCAAAGTTTTTGAGAATAATACACCAACCTGATGGATATAATTTGTCTATGAGAAGCATAACTATCTCCACTTGTGGGCTGGTGGAAAAATTTGATATGCTCTCAAATGATTTTCCACAGATTAATCTTGCTATTTCATTGCATTCAGCTACAGACAAGAAAAGAAATCAGATAATGCCAATAAATAAAAAATTCCCTATATCATCTGTGATTGATAAGGCTAGGGAATATGTAAAAAAAACTGGCAGACGTATATCCTTTGAATACACACTTGTAAAAGGATTTAACGATGATACAGAGGATATGGATGCACTTGCGAAGCTTCTAAAAAACCTAAATTGTCACGTAAATTTAATTCCTTTAAATGAGGTTTCCAAGACAGGTCTTGTTACATCTGGAAGGCGTAGAGCAGAGGAATGTATTGAAATCTTGTCAAAGAAAGGAATCAACGCAACTGTTAGAAGGCAGTTAGGAGCCGATATCGACGGAGCATGTGGACAATTGCGTCTTAAGCAGAGTATCGAATAATTTGATACCATTTAGCAAAACATCCTCATCAAAATCAAAATGATCGTTATGTAGGGGTATTCCAGTACCTGTTCCCAGAAAGAAGAATACACCAGGTAGGACTTGTTCAAAGCAAGAAAAATCTTCGGCAATCATAACAGGTCTTCTTAGCTCTACGAAATCCAGATTTTTGAGTGCATATTTTATTTTGGCATATAATTCTGTGTCATTTATTACCGCAGGATGCCATTGGCTTACATCTACATCAACTTTTACACCGATGTTTTGTTCTATATCATCTGCAATGTTTCTCATAGCATTGACTATTTTCGCCCATGTAAGATCATTAAATGTTCTCATTGTGCCGTCTAGGCTAGTGTATGGGGATATAGCGTTTCGTACATTGCCGCTTTCCATTTTTCCAAATTGAAGAATCGAACGTTCCCTTATGAAGTTATCTTTGTAATCATATATTTTTGTGACGAATTCACAAGCTGCAAGAAGGGCATCTCGACCTTTTTCTGGCTCGCCAGCATGGGCTGATTTTCCCTCAAAAATAACCTTTACGTTTGTAGATCTAGCCATCATTGGTCCAGGCTTTGAAGCAATTTCACCTTTTTCAATCATAGGCCAAAGATGAAGACCATATATGGCTTTTACGTTATAGTCTTCAAATACAGTTGTATTAACAATTGCTTCAGCTCCATCGATGGTTTCTTCTGCAGGTTGAAAAATTAGTAAAGCATTGTATGGAAGCTCTTTTTTTTCTTTTATGTATTTATCTAGAACATGCGCAAAACCGAGCATGTTTGCCATATGACCGTCGTGTCCACAAGCATGCATACATCCCTCATGTTCAGAGGCATAAAATGCAACAGTTTGTTCTTCAATTGGGAGCCCATCCATATCACATCTGAAGCATAGTGATTCTTTACATCCAAAATCGAAAAAAACTGCAAAACCCGTATTCACGAGCGGTTCTATTTTACATTCTAATTTTGATAGAATTTCTTTAACATAAGCCCCAGTTTTGTAAACTAAAAAGCCCAGTTCAGGTATTCTATGAAGCTCCTGTCTATATTTTCTGATATCATCTAGTAGATATGAATACTCATTTTTAATAAATATTTCGTTTTGAGAAGATAAATTTATATTCATAAAGATAACCTCCATTTCATGACCATTATACACCATATATAAACATAAATATACTTTAATAAATTCGTTATATGGTAAATTAAAGACAATTATGTTAAAATTTTTTTATGAAAAAGAAAAAACGAAAAAAGAATTTAATAATGGGAATTCGTAAAAGCATAATTTCTCTCACAAAGTCAACAAAATCGGAATTGTTGAAAGCTTTGATAATTGTTGTTTCGATTTTAATTATTTCGTCGATAATATTTTTGATTTACAAAGCATATCTATTTGATAATAAATATAGTGGGCTGGAAGCTTCCAAAGAAATACCTTTAAATGACTTTAACCTTGCAAAATTAAAAAATGATAAAAATGGCTACATGTGCTATGAGGATGATAGATATAAATCAAGACTCATAATAGATGTTTCAAGTCATAATGGGGAAATAGATTGGGATAAAGTTAAAGGTGCAGGCATTGATGGTGTAATGATTCGATTGGGGTACAGAGGATATGGAGATGCAACTATTGTTGAAGATGATTGCTTTCAAAAAAATATTGCGGGCGCCAAGGATGCAGGACTAAAGGTTGGAGTATATTTCTTTTCACAGGCAACAACACCGGAGGAGGCTATTGAAGAAGCTGAATATGTTACAAAAAAAATATGGGGTAGAGGTGTAACCCTACCCGTAGCTTTTGATATGGAGCCGTTTATGGGAAATGAACGCTTCATAAATCATGATATTAAGTCAAAAACAGAAATGGCAGATGCATTCCTAAAGGTAATAAGCAAATTTGGATATGAGCCTATTTTGTACGGTAATCCAACTTGGTTGACAAATGATGTTGATATTTCTAAGTTGACCGAATATCCTGTATGGCTTGCACACTACACATTTTCAACAGAGTGGACATACGCGTTCAGAATGTGGCAGTTTACAAGCCAAGGTCGTGTGAGTGGCATAAATGGTGATGTTGACTTGAACCTTATTTTTGATAAAAAATAGTATAGTCAGTATAGTCTTATAAAATCTTCGTATCGCCCATGAGATACGTCATAATGAATTTACCATCCTCAGTCAGTGAATCTTCTGTAGATGTTATGCACAAAATATTATTTTTCTTAAATCTAGATGAAAGGGCACTTGTAGACTGAGCCGGTACAGAATTCACAAATTCAAGCTCATCTGAGGCGCAGCGTTTATAGGACTCTTTTACTCTGATAGCAAAGTCACTAACTCTGCTCTTTGACCATATAGGCACAGTATTAGTATTTGAAAGGTTGAATTCAGATAATCCCGCAAGCGTAGATATATTTTGTTCCATTTGACCTAGCTTTGCACTAGATAAACTAGAAATGTTCATTTTTATTTGCATTACTTCGCTATCTGTGTTTACCATATTTATGCTTGAAATTGCGACAACTTCACCGTCATCATCCTTATAATATATTCCATTTATCATAGTATAAATAAGACTTAGAAGCTTGCTGCTGTCTGACTTATTAATTACTTTCTCTGGTATATCCTGAAGCTGCTCATAATCTAGCGTAACATCCTCATAATTTTCTTGATATTTATCTAAAAAGTTTTCCTTTAATGTATCAAGCTTTGTTGCAATTCTTTCAACATCATCCTTGTTGACGACGATAATTGCTTCAGTTGAAGAAGGGTAGAGGCTCGAGCTTTGACCGCCATTAAAGCTTGCAAGTTCAAAATTTATTGCATCAGATTGCAGTTTTGCAAGGAAGTTCCCTATGACAGTAACTCCATTCGGATAATTTGAAATCTTCGTATCAGGAACACCTCCAGGGGCATTGTTTACAGAAATTTTTAGTGCGACATCCTTTGTTGTATCTTCAAATGTGCATTGCTTTTCAATACTATAGGCCTTTGATCCGCCTGTCATAAGTGAAAACATTTGCTTATTTCCCGATGTCAGGACAAAAATAGATGAGTTTTCACCTATCTCTTCTGAAGGAATGCTATTTATTGCATTAAAGCTTCGATCCTTATCCGCTGCAAAAATAACTTTTAATTCACCGAACTCAATATCACTTTTAAGAATTGACATAGCGATAGCTATACTTCTAACCGAACCCGAAGGATTGTCTGTGTCGTAATCACAGAACAAAATAGTCGTCGGTTGCGACTTGAATTCTTCGCTTGATTTACGTGCCATAAGAAGCACATTATTACCGTATTTTGTATAAGAAATGTTTTTGCTGTTAGCCCAACTAATTAGCCAATCATTAGCTGTGTCGACTGACTCAAAGCTTGATGTTGAATCTTCTACAACCTCTTGGTATGACTCTATTTTTTTTGAAAGCTTGCTCTGCCAGTTATCGTTAATTTTTTTAATATACAGATACACACCACCGGCAATCAATGCTATTATTATAATAATTAAAGGAAAAATAAAATATATTTTCTTTTTCATTTATCTGACTATCTCCTTTATTTTCATTCCTAAATCATATATAATATACCAAAGCTGTCTAATAATAACAAGGTTTTTGTGATTGGAGGATTTATAAACGAGGATGGATACTAAAAACATTTTTATTAGAGAGAGTATCTTTGATGATTGTTCTTATTTCGCAAAATGGGAGATTCTACCTAGTGTAACAGAGTTTTTTACTATGGACGAAGGACGAACGTACGAGGATTCTGTCGTAGAATTTATAGATTGCAAGCAGGATCCAACTAAGATGATGTATACTATTTGTCTTAGAGAGGGCAATTTGCCTATAGGCAAGATATATATGACACAAATTAATAAAAAATATGATTCCCTTGACATTACGAGAATTTATATCGCCGAAAGTCAAAATAGGGACAAAGGGTATGGCTATGAGGCTTTAAAGCTTATTCTCAATCATGCATTTATAAGCATGCATATGGAGAGAGTTACTCTTGATTATATGACAGCCAATAAGAAGGCTGAACATCTTTATGAAAAGATTGGATTTACTAGAGAAGGGACAATGAGAAATTCTGGGAAAAAGGACGGAAAATATGTTGACCTTATTCTGATGTCAATGCTTAGATCTGAATTTTACGAAAAACATATAAGATAAATAAAATCAATATTCTATTGCTATATTTTATTTCAAAAAAGCGGGGGTAAATCACTCGCTTTTTTATTGACAAAATAGCATAAGTGGTATAATCTATTTAGTATATAAAAGAAAACTACTATATATTGTAATTGCTACTTGATGATTTAATTTCAAATAATCGAATACCAAAGAGTGTTCTTAAACACTCAATTATTTTGATAGTAATCAAATTGAATATATTATAAGGGGATAAAGAAATGACAGAAATTAGGAAGATTATTAAAAGAGATGGCAGAACTGCTAAGTTTGATATTGATAAAATTTCAACTGCAATTTTTAAAGCAGCTCAGGTCCTTGGCGGAAATGATAAGGAAATGGCAACATATCTTGCTAAGCAGGTTGAACTGTATCTGACAGAGGTTTGTCATAATAACATGCCGACTGTCGAACAAATTCAAGATGCTGTTGAAAAAATTCTAATAGAAAATGGTCATGCAAGAACCGCTAAGGAATATATTCTTTATAGAGCTGAGAGAACCCGAGTTAGGGACATGAATACTAAGCTCATGAAAATATATGAGGATTTAACCTTTGTAGATGCTAAAGATAATGACATTAAAAGAGAAAATGCAAACATCGATGGGGATACTGCAATGGGCACCATGCTTAAGTATGGTTCTGAAGGTGCTAAGGAATTCTACAAAATGTATGTGATTGATCCAAAGTTTGTAAAAGCACATGAATCAGGCGATATACATATTCATGATATGGACTTTTATACTTTGACTATGACGTGTTGCCAGATTGATCTTGTTTCTCTTTTAAAGGGTGGTTTTTCGACTGGGCATGGACATCTTAGGGAGCCTAACGATATTGAGAGTTATGCAGCTCTAGCATGTATAGCAATTCAGTCGAATCAAAATGATCAGCACGGTGGTCAGTCTGTACCTAATTTTGACTATGGAATGGCACCAGGTGTAAGAAAAACATACAGAAAACTATATTGGACAAATCTTGGAAAATTTCTAGAGTTTATGGGTGATATTGAAAACGGTCCAAAGAAAATGAAGGAAATTGGAAATAAGATTTTAAATGAGTATAAGCTTGAACCCAAAATGGAATGGAACCCCAAATATACTGATATAGAAACAGAAATCCTTTTAAAGCTTGACGGAATTAATGAAGAAGATTTGAAAAAGGCTCAGGAAAAATCTAAAAACTTTGCAGATAGAGAAATTATTAGAAAAACATATCAAGCAATGGAAGCTCTAATACACAATCTCAACACTATGCATTCAAGAGCTGGTGCACAGGTTCCTTTCAGTTCTATCAATTACGGAACTGATACATCACCTGAAGGGAGGCTTGTCATGAAATGTGTTATGGAAGCAACCGAAGCTGGACTTGGCAATGGTGAAACACCAATTTTCCCTATCCAAATATTTAAGGTTAAAGAGGGTGTAAGTTATAACCCTGAAGATCCCAACTATGATTTATTTAAGCTTGCATGTAGAACATCCGCTAAACGTTTATTCCCTAACTTTAGCTTCCTAGATGCGCCATTCAACAGACAGTATTATAGAGAAGGACATCCAGAAAGTGAAATTGCCTACATGGGATGCAGGACGAGAGTAATAGGTAATGCGTATGATCCTAATAGAGAAATTGTGTACGGAAGGGGTAATCTTTCATTTACATCTATCAATTTACCTAGAATTGCAATAAAGTCGAAGGGCGATATAGACGTGTTCTTTGAGTCACTTGATCAGAAAATAGACCTTTGTATTGGCCAACTTAACGAAAGATTCAATATACAGTCGCAAAAGAAAGTAATTAATTTCCCATTCCTTATGGGTCAGGGAGTTTGGATTGATTCTGAAAAACTTAAACCAACTGATGATATAAGCGAAGTAATTAAACATGGAACTCTAACTATTGGATTTATTGGACTTGCTGAATGCCTTAAAGCCTTAATTGGGCAACATCACGGAGAATCAAAAGAGGCTCAGGAGCTAGGTCTGATGATAGTTGCATACATGAGAAAAAGGATGGACGAAGAGGCGAGGAGAACAGGACTCAATTGGTCTGTTATTGCAACTCCTGCGGAAGGACTATCTGGAAGATTTGTTAGAATTGATAGGAAGAAGTTTGGTGAAATACCAGGTGTTACAGATAGAGATTTTTATACAAACAGCTTCCATGTCCCCGTATATTACAATATTGGTGCTTTCGACAAAATAAAGATAGAAGCACCGTATCATGAATTAACAAATGGAGGGCATATATCATATATAGAGCTTGACGGAGATCCGCTGAAAAATTTAGACGCATTTGAACAAGTGGTACGATGTATGAAGGAAAATGGCATAGGCTATGGCTCTATCAATCATCCTGTGGACAGGGACCCTTGCTGTGGCTACACAGGCATAATCGATGATGTTTGTCCGCAGTGTGGCAGGAGAGAGAAAGTTGAGGAAGAACATTTTGAAAGAATTCCACGACTATAGTTCAAAGCAAGGTTGCAAAGATATTCAAGAAACTGAACAAAACAATGACGGAAAGCTTCTTAGAATTGCTGGCATTATGAAGGAATCGATAGTTGATGGTCCAGGTATAAGATTCGCAATATTTTGTCAGGGGTGTCCCCATGATTGCGAAGGGTGTCATAATCCTTCTACACATAGCTTTCAGGATGGTGAAATAGTAAAGATTTCAAACATTCTAAAATACATCGATGAAAATCCACTTATTCAAGGTGTAACGTTCTCAGGCGGAGAGCCACTCTGTCAAGTGAAACCATTTCTTAGTCTAGCTAAAGAAGTTAAAAATAGAAATTTACATCTTTTGATATATACAGGTTATACGATTGAAGAATTGGAAATTCGAATGAAAAAAGAACATGAACTAGAGGAATTACTGAGAACAGCAGATCATTTAATAGAAGGTAGGTTCGTTCAAAAATTACGCAATCTATCTCTTCTATATAGGGGTAGTAGCAATCAGAGAATCATAGACCTCAATGCTTATTTTTCGACTGGAGAGATAATCCCTTGCGAAAATATTACATTTAATTCATGATATATGAGATTTTTCTTGCAAAACTCAATTATTTTATGCTATAATATCGGTTGTTGTATAAATTTTGAAATTTTAAAGCATGTGCTAAATATAGAAAGGGAGGTGCGGTAGATGTCAAGAAGGTGTGAAATCTGCGGTAAGGGACAGGCTTCAGGAAATAAAGTTTCCCATTCCATGAGACATACAAGAAGAAAATGGAATGCAAACATTCAAACTGTTAAGATTAACGATAATGGAACAATTAGAAGGGCTAATGTTTGCACTAAATGTATTAAGTCAAACAAAATTAACCGTGCCGTATAATTAAATTTGGCTTAAACCCGCATTTTGCGGGTTTTTTCTTACCTTTGTATATTATTATTGCTAAAGGATGTACAGTATGAATATTATAATTCAAACAGATCTAGGTGAAATATCTGTTGAAAAAAATTACTTTGCACAAAGGATATTATCAGTACTGATGCAGGTACGATGGAGGGAAAGGTTTTTTCCAGCTAACTATCGATCGAAGCGTTTGTCAGAAGAAAATAAACCATCTTTGGATGCTTTTTCCGATGTTTTAGAAGTTTCGGAAAATAATAACGGAATCTATCTTTTAATACCGCTTATTGCTGATTTTGGAATGCCATTAAAATCTAACACTTCGGATCTAATAAAAGATATTTTTTTAGAATTCGGTAAAATGAACGTGCCAATAAAAAAAATCACTGTCCATATAGTTGGCGTTAAGTCAAAGCATATAGCGCCAAGAAATATAAAATTTACTGTAAATAGAAAGTAAATAAAATGCTTAGTCAATCAATTGATACGCTTAAGGGTATTGGAAAAAGTAAAATGAAAACTTTTTCTGAACATAATATTGCGACACTGAGAGATTTAATTCTATATCTTCCTAAAAGTTATGAAGATAGAAGAAATCCTACTGCAATTCGAAATATTAATAGCGAAGGCAGCTATTTTGTTGTGGGAAGAGTTTTAAATAAGAATTTTAAAAGTAATTGGAAGAAGTCCATCCTGAATTTTGATGTGATTGATTCTAGTGGTGGTATGATTCATGTAACCTTCTTCAATGCTTTTTACATCAATAATGCAATTAAAGAGGGTAAAGTATACTCTTTTTATGGAAATATTACCTATAGTTTAGGGTGGCTTCAGATGATTCATCCGGAATTTTGCGAAGCAGACAGCGAGTCAGATATAAGGGGAATTATACCCGTATATTCAAATATAGGTTCTATATCTGGCAGACAGATCAGAAATTTTATTAAACAAATTAATGATATCTCTCCGCTTGAAAACATCGAAGAATGGATTCCAGGAAATATTTTAAAAACAGCAAATGTATGTTCTATTTCATATGCACTTAAGGGTATACATTTTCCGAAGACGAAATCTCAAATTTTAGAAGCTCGATATAGACTAATATTTGGCGAACTTCTTACACTTGAAGCTGGTCTTCTTTTAATTAAGGGCAGGACTATCGACAATAAAATTGGACCTGTTATATCAGGAGATACGCTGTGGGAATATGTTGATAAATTACCCTTTGAACTTACAGACGATCAAAAAAAAGCAGCATCTGATATTGCAATTGATCTTAGTTCATCCAAACCTATGAATAGACTTATTCAAGGCGACGTTGGATCTGGCAAAACTGTTTTGGCCGAAGCATCTATGTATGCAGCAGCTAAGAATGGATATCAAAGTGCATTCATGGCACCGACAGAAATTTTAGCAAAACAACATTATGACAGTATTTCCAAATCTTTTAATAAAAGAGGAATAAAGTGTGCTTTACTTGTTAGTAATCAAAGCCAGAAAATAAAAAACAATGTACTAAATGGCCTTAAAAATGGTAAAATAGACGTTGTAATAGGAACTCACGCTGTTATTAGCGACAATGTAGAATTTAAAAAGCTTGGACTGGTAATTACAGATGAGCAACACAGATTTGGTGTTAATCAAAGACGAATGTTATCTGAAAAATCTATAAATCCAAATATTATGGTAATGACGGCAACACCTATACCAAGGACAATCGCAGTTGTTATATTTGGCGACCTTGATATTTCAATTATAAAAACGATGCCAAAGGGAAGAAAAAAAGTAATAACAAGAGTATGCCGCAATTTTTCTGATTCAAAACCATCAAGAGATATGGTATATGAAAATTTAAAAAAAGAAATAAGGAAGGGCAAGCAAGGATATGTTATTGCTCCTCTAATCGAAGAATCAGTTGTTATAGATGCAATTTCAGCCACAAGGCTCTATGAGGAAATGCAGATAAAATTTCCCGATGTGAAGATAGGCCTTCTGCATGGTGAAATGAGTGCTGAAATCAAAGAAAAGATAATGGAGGATTTTTATAATAATAAAATTTCCCTTCTGGTATCTACAGTAGTGATCGAAGTTGGTATCAATGTCCCGAATGCCACTGTAATGGTCATAGAAAATTCGGAACGCTTTGGACTTGCTCAGCTTCATCAATTAAGAGGAAGAGTTGGTAGAGGTGAAGCTCAGTCTTATTGCTATCTGATACTAAACTCGCAATCCGAAACATCAATCGCTAGAGCAGAAATAATGGAGTCGACATCTGATGGTTTTCTCATTGCAGAAGAGGATCTAAAGCTAAGGGGACCTGGTGATATACTTGGAAAAAGACAGCATGGGCTCCCCGATTTAAAGTTTGCGCATCTCACAAAGCATATAGATGTTCTGCAAAAATCTTTAAAAATTGCAAATGAGATACTGGCTGAGGATCCACATCTAACAAGTGAAAAAAATTATATGTTAAAAAACAAAATTAAAGAGATATACGGAGATAATCTAAATCTGACATTATAATTGATTTTTAAATTATTTCTTTTTATACTTTGTAGTACAAAATAGGAGTTAAGCTATGAGAATTATTGCAGGTGAATTTAAGGGAAGAAAGCTTCAAACACCACCTAATTATGAGATTAGGCCAACATCGGAAATGGTAAAAGAAGCATTGTTTAGTATTTTACTCAACGATATATATGGTTCCACATTTTTAGATATTTTTTCAGGCACAGGAGCTGTAGGAATTGAAGCTTGCTCAAGAGGTGCTGAGAGAGTTTTTCTTGTTGATAAATCAAGAGAAAGTGTTAATATAATAAAGAAAAATATAAACAAGGTAGGTTGTCAAGATCGTGTTACAGTCTTAGCTTCTGATTACAAACTCGCTCTTGATAGAGTTAAGACAAAGATGGACATTATTTTTGCAGATCCGCCTTATGACGAAGGGTATAATCTTGAAATACTTGAAAGCCTTTCTGAAAGGGATATTTTGTCTGATAATGGGATAGTTATTATCGAACATTCTAAAAGGGCTGATTTACCTGATAAAATTGGAATTTTCGAAATGTACAAACATAAAAAATATGGCAAGAAATGTTTGAGTTTTTTTAGAAAGATAGATTCTAGAAAATAAAATTATATTAAATATGGAGGAGATGTAGCATGAGCAAAGCTCTTTATACAGGCTCATTTGATCCTGTAACTAACGGACACATAGATATAATTAAGAGGGCGGCAAAGCTATTTGACGAGCTCGTAGTGGGTGTAATTGAGAATCCGCAAAAAACTCCTTTGTTCACATCTGAGGAAAGAGTTGATATGCTTGAAGAACTTTTTAAGGATGTTGACAATATTAAAGTGGAATCTTTTGAGGGCCTTTTAGCTGATTATGTTAATGAAAATGAATTTACGGCAGTTGTAAGAGGGCTTAGAGCTATAACGGATTTTGAATATGAAATCTCAATGGCACAGATGAATGCACAACTCTTTAACGATGGTATAGAGTCTATTTTCTTAATGACAAGCCCTGCAAACTCTTTTGTTAGCTCTTCGATGGTAAAGGAAGTAGTTTCCCTTGGAGGAAATGCCGCAGGTCTTGTTCCGGACAGCGTTTTCTTGAGGATGAAAGAAAAATACAAAAGTTGAACGTAATGTCTTTTTACTGTATAATTAATTAATATAATATTTATGAGAGGTGCAAGATGACAGTATTAGAAATGCTTGCAGAAATGCATGAAAAAATTGAAACGCCGAAGAATGTTTTGTTGACAAACAAGGTTATGGTTGATAGAGAAGAATTTCTCGAGCTTATCAGCAGCATCAGCGAGGCACTTCCAGATGACCTCACAGAAGCCATGTGGATTAATAAAAACAAGGATATGATTTTGAGTGAAGCAGAACAGAATGCAAAACAGATAATTGCAAATGCCAATAAGTTAGCTTCAGATCTTGTTGAAGATGATATTATCACGAAGAAAGCGAAGGAGAGAGCTACTCAAATAACTCTCGAATCTGAGGCGTATTGCAGAGATCTAAAAATCAAAACATTTGAATACGTTGATAAAATGCTATTTAACATGGCTGAGCAGCTCGACGGCATATATGTTTCTAAGTTCAGAGATATGGTGAATTCTATTGAACAAACTTTTTCAGAAGCAAATGAAACTATCAATATCAATAGACAGGAAGTAATTTCACTTGCCGAATCTACTGTTAGAGAAGGAAAAAAACTCGACTAAAATGCATATCGTTGGTATTGTTGCTGAATTTAATCCATTCCATGAAGGACATGGATATTTTGTCGATAAGATTAAGGACAAGTATCCAGATAGCCTTTTAATTTCTGTGATGAGTGGTAACTTTGTGCAAAGAGGAGAGCCAGCTCTATATGATAAGTGGAAAAGGAGTAGGGTTGCTATCGAAAATGGAATTGATCTGGTCGTGCAACTTCCAACTAGATTCAGCAATGCTAGCAGTTGTTTTTTTGCATATGGTGCAATCGAAATTTTAAATGCACTCGGAGTTAATACTATCGCATTTGGCTCTGAAACTGGGGACTTAAACAAAATACTTGAGCTTGCAGATATTTTGTACAATAATTCATCTGAGTTAAATAAATATGCTGCATCGAGAGTAAGGTCTGGGGTTTCATTCCCTAGGGCAAGGGATGATTTTTTAAGAGAGAAGCTTGTAGGTTCAAATTTATATTCAGATTTAAACTCAAGTGGTGAATTCTACATTGAGTCAAATGATATACTCGGAATAGATTATATTCTATCGTCCAAAAAGCTTGGTTATGATGGGGATTTTTTTGTTGTAAAACGCAAGGGTTTAGAACATAATCTATCAGCTTCTATAATTAGAGATAATTATTATTTTCAAAATCCTGACGTGCTTAAATCACTGCAAGATAGGTTTTTTGTTATTCTATCTTCAAAAATGTCTGCAATTATATCTAATGAAGCTTCTATAGAGAAAAACAATTATGATATTGAACTTTACAACACTTTAAAGAGGGAATGGCGTAAGCTTAAGAGCATAAATGAAATAGAGGATTTTCTAGTTAGCAAAATGCATACAAGGGCACGGGTCCGAAGATTTCTTATTTCGATTTTAATTGGACTTGATACACCAAAAGTTGAAAATGATTGCGGTCAGAATGTTGTCTATCCATTAGCATTCAATAAAAATGGTGCTAGATATCTCAAAGGCATTAAAAATAATTCTGATAATAATATAGTTTTTTTAGATGGTATCAAAACAAATTATATTAATCGTGACGAATCTTTACGAAGCATCTCAGAAGATGAAATAAAATCGACGGATGTTTATAATATTTTGATGTCAAAGGATTTATATAAAAATTGTGAGCTTGTGAAGAATCCGCAATATTTAGACATTTGATTGTAATATTGCCATTGTTGAATTTCAATATATTTTGCTGTATAATTTTTTGTATAAACAATATTGATGTAATTTATTGAAATATGGAGGAGAAAAATGAAAATTTTGGTAATCAACTGTGGAAGTTCCTCACTTAAGTATCAGGTTCTTGATATGACAAATGAGCAGCTTCTTTGCAAAGGTCTTGTTGAAAGAATCGGTATGGAAGGTTCTGTAATAAATCATACCAAGTTTGGACATGACAAAGTCAAAAAAGAAATTGAGATGAAGGATCACAAGGATGCTATTGCTCAAGTTCTCGCTATGATTCAGGATTCTGAGCAGGGTGTAGTTAAGTCTATGGATGAAATTGGTGCGGTTGGTCACAGGGTTGTACACGCTGGAGAAAAATACGCTAACTCTGTTTTGATAGATGACAGCGTTCTTAAAGCTCTTGAAGAGTGTGTTGAACTTGCCCCACTACACAATCCGCCAAATCTACTTGGTATTCATGCATGTCAGGAGCTTATGCCAAATACACCTATGGTTGGCGTATTTGATACTGCTTTTCACCAAACCATGCCTCCACAGAATTATTTATATGCTCTTCCATATGAATATTATACAAAATATGGCATCAGAAAATACGGTTTCCATGGTACATCGCATAAATATGTAGCACAGAGAGCTTCATCTATACTTAATATCAATATTAATGACCTGAAGATAATTACATGCCACCTTGGAAATGGAGCTTCTGTATCTGCAATCAAATACGGAAAAGTAGTAGATACTTCTATGGGATTTACTCCACTTCAAGGTCTTGTAATGGGTACAAGAAGTGGAGATATTGACCCTGCAATTGTAACGTATATAAGAAAGAAGGAAAATTTACCTCAGGGCGTTGTAAACGATATTTTAAACAAAAAGTCAGGTGTACTCGGTATTTCTGGAATATCAAGCGATTTCCGTGATTTAGAAGAAGCAGTTGCCGAGGGAAATGAAAGAGCAGAACTAGCTCTTAGAGTATTTTGTCAGAAAGTTCGATTTTACATAGGGGCATATATTGCTGAAATGAATGGTCTTGATGCTCTCGTATTTACAGCTGGTGTAGGTGAAAACAGTGCAGAGATGAGAGCTCATATCTGTAATGAAATGGGCAATCTTGGTATTAAATTAGACCTAATGAAGAATAAAGTAAGAGGTCAGGAGAAAGTAATCTCAACTGATGATTCCAAGGTTAAAATTCTTTTAATCCCTACAAATGAGGAGCTTATGATTGCAAGAGATACCCACGAAATTGTGTCAGAACTTTAGTTCTTGACATAAAGCAGTATTTAAGGTTATAATTACAAAGTTATTAAAAGATTTTAAGGAGGTGTATAATATGGCAGTTCCAAAGAGGAGAACTTCTAAAGCTAAGAGAGACAGCAGAAGAGCACCTAATATGAAGAAGGCTAATCCTGGACTTTCAATTTGTCCACAGTGTCATGAACCTAAGCTTCCACACAGAGTTTGCCCAAATTGCAACTATTATGACGGCAAGGAAGTAATTGCTGAACCTGTAGAGGCTTAATTATCATTAATGTCTAATAAAAGGAATTTATTTACCCCGTAATTCAATTGCGATTCTATTGAAATTCAGTTGAGAACGGGGCCTTTTATTGTTGAAAAATCAACACTTCTAGTGTATAATATTGATGTTAATTAAGATAGGAGAATTTTTTGATATGAAAGTTAATAAAAAAATTAGAGTTGGAATTATTGGAGCTACAGGGATGGTAGGACAACGCTTTGTAACATTGTTATCAAATCACCCTTGGTTTGAAATTAAAGCCCTTGCTGCAAGCAAAAGAAGCTGTGGAAAGACTTATAGAGAAGCCGTTTCAGGACGCTGGAAGATGGATGTAGAAATTCCAGAAAATGTTTCAGAATTAAAAGTAATGGATATACATGATGTCGATAACGTTTCCTCGTTAGTTGATATGGTTTTCAGCGCTGTTGACATGCCGAAAGACGAGATTAAAGAAATTGAAGATACATATGCAAAGAGTGAAACTCCAGTTGTTTCTAACAATAGTGCACATAGGTGGACTGAGGATGTTCCAATGCTGATACCTGAGATTAACGATGCTCACTGTGAAGTCATTGAGGCACAGAAAAAAAGGTTAGGGACTTCTAGAGGCTTTGTTGCTGTTAAACCTAATTGCTCGATTCAGGCTTATGTACCACTCCTTGCCGCATGGAAGGAGTTTGAACCTCAGGAGCTTGCGATATCGACATATCAGGCAATTTCAGGTGCCGGCAAAACCTTTAAGGAATGGCCAGAAATGATAGAGAATATCATACCATATATCGGTGGAGAGGAAGAAAAGAGTGAGAAAGAGCCTCTCAAGGTTCTAGGAGATGTAAGGGACGGTAAAATTGTCAATAAGGGAGGACTGTCTATTACTTGCCAATGCCTTAGAGTTCCGGTTTTGAATGGACATACGGCATCTGTTTTTATCAAATTTAAAAATCCTCCTAGCAAGGAGCAGCTTATCAATAAATTGTCAGAATTTAAAGGCTTCCCACAAATTGAGAATTTACCTAGTGCACCAAAACAATTTATTCACTATATGGATGAAGATGATAGACCTCAGGTTAAGCTTGATGTTGATTGTGAAAATGGGATGGCAATTTGTGTGGGAAGACTGAGGGAAGACAGCGTATACGACTACAAATTTATTGGACTAGCACATAACACACTTAGAGGAGCTGCGGGAGGAGCCGTGCTATGTGCTGAAACACTTGTTGCCAAAGGTTATATTAGAAGTAAAGATATATAAGTGTATGGATATGTAAATATAAATATTCACATATTAAAATTTAAATTTATAATAAAAGTTATTGACAGATAGGAGTATGTATGGGATATATTGAAGCAATAGTTTTGGGTTTGGTACAGGGGCTTTCAGAATTTCTTCCGATTAGCAGCTCTGGTCATTTAGCGCTTCTTCAAAATTTATTTGAAATCAATGAAGACAAAGTGATATTTTTTGCAGTACTTTTGCATATCGGAACTCTGGTTTCGATTTTCATTGTATACCACAAGGATATTTATGCATTAATAAAAGAACTATTTCTATTATTTAAAGATATCTTCACAGGCAAAGGCCTGAGAATAGAAGAAAGACCAATTCGCAAATTAGGTATTATGATAATTGTTTCAAGCATACCGACTGCGATTATGGGGCTTTTGTTTTCAGATTATATCGATAAAATCTTTGGTTCCCTTACTGTAATTGCAATATGTTGGATTATTACTGGTTTTATACTTCTTTTCTCAGAAAAATTAAAAAATAATATAAAAGAAATTGAAGGCATGAAATATAGAAATGCAATTTTTATAGGCATATGTCAGGGCCTTGCTATAATGCCTGGTATATCTAGATCTGGTTCAACAATAGTTGGAAGTCTTGTAACAGGATTAAAGAGAGAGTTTGCTGTTGAGTTTGCATTTCTAATATCTATACCTGCTATACTTGGGTCAGCTATTTTGGAATTTCCTAAAGCAATAAAGGCAGGTATTGAGCCATCAACTATAGGGCCAATGATAGTTGGCTTCCTGGTTGCTGCAATTTCTGGATATTTTGCAATTACCACAATGATTAAAATAGTATCTAAACATAAGATGAGATATTTTTCATATTATGTTTGGATAATAGGTTTGGGAACTTTTATTTATTCAATTTTCTTTTAGTCCAATTCAACCATAAAACCGCAATAGTCAATAGATTCGCAAAATATTTGTTCAGCTCTAATATTTTGTTGATGTATATATAAAAATATTATCTTTAAAGGGGAAAAAATTGTCATCGAATAAACGAAACTCCAAAAATGTTTCAAAAAGTCGCAAGACTCAATCTATGAAGCCAGTTACAAGGTCGAGCAAGCAAAAAAATATACAGAGCAAGGATGTTGCTAACAACAAGCTTATATACGAGGTTTGGGGCTTTGTACTCATTGCAATAGGTATATTTGTATTTGCCGCATTGGTGTTTGATGCTGGAGGAATTGTTGGCGAAAACATCGCATTATTTTTCAATGGATGTTTTGGGGTTTTAGCTTTAACCTTGCCATTCTTCATCTTAATTTCAGGAATAATATTGATAATAAAGCAAACAAGAAATTTCGCAACTAAAACGATTGTGCTTTTGTTTGTTATATTTTTATTGTTTTCATTATTAAATTCAGGGCGTTTTGTGGAGGCTGATAACACCAAATATTCTTTGGTTGATTACTATGAATTATCCAAGAATTATGAAAGCGGTGGATTAATCCCTATGGCAATTGCAAGCTTCATCGTTTCTATATTGGGGAAGGTAGGACTTTACATATTTAGCATAGTTGGTGTGATTATTTCTATTTTGTTACTAAGAAATAAGCCTTTATCGTCTAGCTTTAGCAATATCGAAGATAGAATATCAATTAAAAAAGCTGAACAAAGAGAAAAAAAAGAAGCGGAACGTATAAGGGCAGAAGAAATTCGAAAGGAAAAAGAAAGAGAGTATAAATTAAAGCAAGAAATAATGAGAAATAAAGCTATGGAAGCTAAAGCATTTCTTAATTCTGGCGAGCTAATTGATTATAGATATGACTTTGAAAGTGGCAAAAACTCTGATTTATCCTATCTAAGTAACAGCGGAAGAACATTAAAATATACAAGCGATGCAGATATATTTGGACCAGCTGCAGATAAAATAGATGATTTAAAAATAAATAATGAAATTGATAAATCTGCCGCTCATGATATAGATAAACATGAAAGCACGCAAGAATATTTCAACGATAACAATGATAACAACGATGACAACGAAATAAAGAATTTAAAAAAAACAATATCAAACAAAGAAGCAAAAGAAGCATTTTTATCTGAAGATGAGATGAATAAGAGTAAGCCAAGCAGTAGATATAAGCTGCCTCCGCTGAATTTATTGGTACCTCCGGAGCCTGAAAACAAAGTGGATACAAGACAGCTTAGGTTTATGGCAGCACATCTTGAGGATACTTTGTCCAGCTTTAATGTTGACGCTAAAGTGATTAACGTAATCCAAGGTCCAGCGATTACTAGGTATGAAATTCAGCCAAATGTTGGAGTAAAAGTATCAAAGATAGTCAATCTTGCAGATGATATTGCACTTAATTTAAGAGCTAAAAGCATAAGAATTGAAGCGCCTATACCAGGTAAGGCCGCTGTAGGCATAGAAGTTGAGAACGGCAGTATACATATGGTTAGGGTCAGCGAATTGATTTCCTCAAGAGCATTTAAATCTGCTAAATCTAAGATTGCTTTTGGTGTTGGTAAGGATATTTCGGGTAATCCTATTGTTTCTGATATCAAGGCTATGCCACATCTTCTAATCGCAGGATCGACTGGTTCAGGAAAGTCCGTTTGCATTAACAGCATGCTTGCAAGTATTTTGTACAAGGCGAAGCCAGATGAGGTAAAACTAATTTTAGTTGACCCGAAGGTCGTTGAGCTTGGTAATTATAATGGCATACCTCATCTACTCATTCCAGTCGTTACAGAGCCAGCAAAGGCAGCCGCTGCGCTGAACTGGGCTGTTGTTGAGATGAATGAGAGATATAATAAATTTGCAAAGCATGGAGTACGGGATTTAGAATCATATAATGAAAAGATGATTAACCAAGGTAGCAAAGACGAGAAGCTCCCTCAGATTGTCATAATCGTTGATGAACTTGCCGATCTTATGATGGCTGCTCCTTCTCAGGTTGAGGAATCCATATGCAGACTAGCTCAAAAGGCCAGGGCAGCTGGTATGCACATTGTCGTTGCAACTCAAAGACCATCAGTTGATGTTATCACAGGACTTATTAAAGCTAATATACCGTCTAGAATTGCCTTTGCCGTTTCATCCCAGTTTGACTCCAGAACGATTCTAGATATGTCAGGTGCAGAAAAACTCGTAGGTAATGGAGATATGCTTTATAGTCCTATGGGAATAAAAAAGCCTAAACGCGTCCAAGGCTGTTTTATTTCGGATCAGGAAGTAAATAATATAATCGAGTATGTGAAATCTCAGGTCGAAGAGGTCGAATACTCAGGCGAAGTCATTCAGACAATTGAAAATGACAATTTATCACCAAAGCAATCAAAGGGTGACGAAGACGATGAGCTTATGAACGAAGCTATAGAATGTGTCATCAACGCTGGTCAGGCTTCTGTTTCGATGCTTCAAAGACGATTTAGGATAGGCTACAATAGAGCCGCAAGAATTGTTGATGCAATGGAAGATAGAGGTATAGTTGGTCCTCAGGATGGTAGCAAGCCAAGGCAAGTATTACTTACTGAAGATGAATTTCAGCAGATGAGCATTACGGAAGAATAAGAGGGTTTATGAAAATCAATATACAGACACTGGGTTGTATGAAAAATATAAATGACAGTCAACAAGCAGGTGCTATTCTTGAGTCATTTGGGCACAAAATAATAGACAATCCGAGCGATGCGGATATAATTATCGTTAATACCTGCGGTTTTATAGATGACGCAAAAAGAGAATCCATTGATAGAATCCTTTCAATGGCAAGGATAAAGGATACCAATAAAAAGAGAAAGCTTGTAGTATCGGGCTGCCTTTCTCAGAGATATGTTGAGGAATTGACAGAAGAAATGCCGGAGGTTGACTGTTTTGTTGGCGTAAATGAATATGAGAAGCTTCCTCAAATACTTGAAAGGGTTTACGATGGTGAGCGAATCTCAATTGCAAGAGCATACGATCATGGTCCACTAAAGCACTTTGAAAGGAAATTACCTGAAAATCCGTATTCTATGCACATTAAGATAGCTGAGGGCTGTAATAATGGATGTGCCTACTGTATAATCCCCAAAATTAGAGGCCCATTTAGGAGTCTTCCAATTGAGGATATTATTGAAGAAGCAAAAAAATTAGCTAAGGCTGGGTGTAAGGAGCTTGTTCTCATAGCACAGGATTTGACTTATTATGGCAAGGATCTTTACGGCGATTTCGTTTTACCTGACCTATTAAGACAGCTTTGCAAGGTTGAAGGCATTAAGTGGATTAGGCTAATGTATTGCTATCAGGAGAGAATCACGGATGAGCTTATTGATGTCCTTGCAAGTGAGGAAAAAATTTGTAAATATATAGATATACCCTTGCAGCATTCTTCAGATAAGGTACTTAAGTTGATGAGAAGAAGAACTACACAGGCAGACATTCAGAATACTATCGATATGCTTCGTGAAAAAATTCCTGACATTCATATAAGGACTACACTTATTGTCGGTTTTCCTGGAGAGAATGATGAAGATTTTGATAATCTCTATGACTTTGTTGCGTTGAATAAATTTGAGCGACTTGGAGTATTCAAATACTCACGTGAAGAGGGTACAGCAGCGGCGAAAATGCCGGAGCAGGTCGATGAAGAGCTTAAAGAACAAAGACTTGATGCGATAATGAATCTGCAAATGGGGATTTCTTTGCAAAGTAACAAGGCAAAAATCGGTCGTATTATGCCTGTAATTATTGATGAAATTGAAGAAGACGGATATGTGGGCAGAACGCAGTACGACGCTTTTGAAATTGATAATTCTGTAATATTTTCAGCTAAAGAAAACAAAGCTTATAAAATTGGAGACATTGTGAATGTAAGAATAATAGATGCCTATGATTACGATTTAGTTGGTGAGGAGGTGTAAGGATATGAATTTACCTAATAAATTAACGATTGCAAGAGTTATACTTGTACCAGTTTTTATTGTTTTTTACGTATTGCAATGGTATATACCGGCAGTTCTTGTTTTTCTCATTGCCTCGTTTACAGATTACCTAGATGGACATCTCGCAAGAAAATATAATCTTGTGAGCAATTTTGGGAAAATCATGGACCCTCTAGCTGACAAAGTATTAGTCTACGCTGCCTTTGCATTGTTAGTGGAATCTCATCTGATACCTGCATGGATGCTTATTGTGATTCTTGCAAGAGAATTTACTGTTGCGGGTATGAGGACTGTTGCTGCCTCAGAGGGGATTGTAATAGCGGCCGCAATGAGTGGCAAAATTAAAACTGTTTTGCAGATGATTGCCGTACCACTCCTTTTGCTGGTTCCTGTATTTACTGAAGGAACATTTATATACCACGCAATCTTTCTTCTAGCAAAGGTGTTTCTATGGGCATCTCTCATTATGACGGTATATTCAGGTGTTGAGTACGTTAAAAATAACATTCAAGTTTTTAGGGTCTAGGTAACAAAGGAGTAAAATATGAAAGCAGCTGTGCTTTGCGTAGGAACGGAGCTCTTATTTGGACAAACGGTTAATACTAATGCAACCTATATCTCACATCAATTGCAATTACTGGGCTTTGATGTCTTGTACCACTATGTCGTGGGTGATAATCCCAATAGACTGGAACGTCTTCTAGATATATGCTTTGAGGACTGCGATTTGGTTATTACAACTGGTGGACTTGGACCTACTGAAGATGATTTAACAAAAGAAACGATTGCAAAATATTTTGATGATGAGCTTGTTTATGACGAAGAAAGCTTGTTTCGACTAAAAAAATATTTTCTTGATACAAATAGAAGGATGACGGAAAATAATCTTAAACAGGCGCTTCTACCGTCAAAGTCAACTGTTTTCCCAAATTCTTATGGCACAGCGCCTGGGTTTCTTTTGCGTAAAGAGGGAAAATACATTATCTCACTTCCAGGTCCTCCCAAAGAAATGACTAAGATGTTTGACAAAGAGGTTTTTCCATATTTGTCTAATAAACAGAATGGTGCTTTGTTTTACAAACTTATAAGGACATACGGTATAGGTGAATCAGCGCTTGAAACTGCTTTGCTACCTCTTATTCATGGTCAGACCGATCCAACTATTGCTACGTACGCAAAAGAGTGTGAATGTAGCATAAGGATTGCTTCTAAAAGAGAAACCTTGCAGGAAAGTAAAGCTGCCGTTGATATGATGATTGATAGAGTTTATGACATTATAGGTGATTATATATATTCTGAAAATGATGAGGAATATGCTAAGGTTCTGGTGGATAAGCTCATATCAAAAAATCTCACTCTTACTGCTGTCGAATCATGCACAGGTGGAATGTTCGCCTCAACCATAACAGATATTAGCGGCGCATCTAAGTGCTTTAAAAGAGGATATGTAACATATTCTAATTCTAGCAAAATAGATGATATTGGCGTGGATGCGACGTTAATTGATAAGCATACCGCTGTAAGTGAAGAGGTTGCACGAGATATGGCATTAAAAGGATTAGCAAAAGCAAATGCCGATATATGCGTCTCGGTAACTGGCATTGCAGGCCCTTCTGCATGGCATAATTTTGTGCCGGGCACTATATTTGTTGGAGTAGCATTTAATCCTGGAAAATGTACCAAAGACAAGGACATCATTGGCGGTAGATTATGTTTTGTAAAAAACTTAGATACTAGAAAAAATGATAGAAATAAGAATCGCAAATATGCCGTTCTCGCTATGATTGACATGGTATACAAAACAATAAAATACGCTTAACTATTAAAAAAAATAGCATCAAAACATTAATTTTAAGCATTAAAATATTAATATTAAACATTATCGTCTTGTGCTATTGACCGTAGCCCTAAGATAGGGTAATATATCAATAAGAACAAATGTTCTCGAAGGAGGATTTTATGGCTAACAAAAAAGAAGCACCTAAAGTAGAAAATATAAAGGATCGTTCAGAAGAAGAAAAAATTAAAGCTTTATCTCTTGCTCTTGAAAAAATTGAAAAAGAATATGGCGCAGGTGCCATAATGAAAATGGGTGATAGGCCAAAGCTAGATATTAGTTCTATTCCAACAGGATCAATATCTCTTGATATTGCAACTGGTATAGGTGGCGTTCCAAAGGGTAGAATTGTTGAAATATTTGGGCCAGAGTCATCGGGTAAGACTACTCTGACACTTCATATAATCGCAGAAGCTCAGAAGCAAGGTGGCAAGGCAGCGTTTATAGATGCCGAGCATGCACTTGATCCTGTATATGCTAAAAATTTAGGGGTTGATCTAGATGAACTTTTAATTTCTCAGCCTGATACTGGTGAACAAGGTCTTGAAATATGCGACATGCTAGCGCGAAGCGGAGCAATCGATTTAATCGTTATAGACTCAGTAGCAGCACTTGTACCAAAGGCTGAAATTATTGGAGATATGGGAGATTCACATGTTGGTTTACACGCACGCCTTATGTCACAAGCTCTTAGAAAGCTTACAGGCACGATTAATAAGTCTGGCACATGTGTCATATTTATTAATCAGCTTAGAGAAAAGGTTGGTGTAATCTACGGAAGCCCTGAAGTTACAACGGGAGGAAGAGCACTGAAGTTTTATTCCTCTATGAGACTTGATGTAAGAAAACAGGAAACCATTAAGCAGGGGGATACCTTCCTAGGTAATAGGACAAGAGTTAAGGTTGTAAAGAACAAATTAGCAGCCCCATTTAAATATGCGGATTTCGATATAATGTATGGACAAGGCATATCAAGAGCAGGGGATATATTAGATTGTGCAGCAAATGCTAAAATTGTAAGTAAAGCAGGGTCTTGGTATAGTTACCAAGGTGAACGAATGGGGCAAGGAAGAGAAAATGTTAAACTATATTTCGAAGCCCATCCTGAAGTTTTAGATGAACTATATGATAAAGTCATGGACACTTTAAAAAACGATTATAATGAAAATGGGGATTCAGATAAGAAGTCTTCTAATGCTGCAAATAAAAATTCTAAAAATGACGGTCCAAAACCTATTGAGCTTGAAGTTGATGAGGACGGTGTCGTAATAGAATAAAGATATTGACATGGATTGTGAAAGATGCTATTATTATATAGTTAGCCGCACATAAGAGGTTTAAAATGTTAATCATACCTCATTGGCGAGACTGGTAAGAGGAGGAAATTATAATGTACGCTATTATTGAAACAGGTGGAAAGCAGTACAGAGTTGTAGATGGTGATGTCCTTCGCATTGAAAAAATCAATGCAGAAGTTGGTGACACCATTTATTTTGAAAATGTACTTATGATGGCTGAGGGTTCTGATGTTAAAGTTGGAACACCTTATATTGACGGTCAAAAGGTTGCAGCTGAGGTTGTTGAGCATGGAAGAGCAGATAAGGTTGTTATTTTCAAATATCTGCCTAAGAAGGATTCTAGAACTAAACAGGGACATAGACAGCCTTATACTGAGGTTAAAATTAATCTAGACCAAAAGTCTGAGAAGGTTAAAGAAGCTTCAAAAACTGAAAAGAAGACTGAAGATACATCAAAGAAGTCTGAATCAAAACCATCTATTTCTATGAAAAAAGATGAGATTATCGCTTTCGCAAAAGAAAGAAATATTGATATTGATGAAAAAGCAACCAAAGCTGTGTTAATCGAAACTATCGAAGCAGCATTAAAGTAGTTTTCTAACAGGGAGGTGAACTGGTATGGCAAGTAAAAAGGGAGTAGGTAGCTCTAAAAACGGTCGAGATTCCGAGTCCAAACGTTTAGGCGTTAAGACAGGTGACGGTCAGTTCGTTAGTGCTGGTAGTATTCTTGTAAGACAGAGAGGAACTAAACTTCATCCTGGTAACAATGTGGGCAAAGGCGGAGATGATACTTTGTTCGCAACAATAGATGGAAACGTTAAATTCGAGCGTAAAGGTAAGACTAAGAAACAGGTTAGCGTTTATCCAAAGGAAGCATAAGAATACCAAAGGGTCCTCATGAGGACCCTTTTTAAATGTATAGCTTTATGTGATTGAATGGAGTATTAAATTATGTTTATAGATAGAGCTAAAATTCATATTATTTCAGGTAAAGGTGGCAACGGTGCTGTTTCTTTTCGTAGAGAACCATTTGTACCTGAAGGTGGTCCTGACGGAGGAGATGGTGGCGATGGTGGAAATATAATTTTTCAAGCTGACCGTAACTATAGGACTTTAATGGATTTTAAATATAAGAAAAAATATCAAGCCGAAAATGGACAAGACGGCATGAGAAAAAAAAGATTCGGCAAAAAGGGAGAGGATCTTATTATCAAGGTACCTATAGGCACAGAAATAATCGAAGCTCAGAGCAATAAGCTTATGGTTGATATGGTTGAAGACGGCCAAACTTTTATCGCTGCAAAAGGCGGTAGAGGCGGTAAGGGCAATGATAGGTTTAAAAACTCGGTTAGACAGGCGCCTAACTTTGCTCAGGCAGGTGGCTTTGCAATTGAAAGAGATGTAATACTTGAGCTAAAAGTCTTAGCTGATGTAGGTCTTGTAGGTTTTCCTAATGTTGGGAAATCGAGCTTCCTTGCTGTAACGACTTCTGCAAAACCTAAAATTGATAATTATCATTTCACAACAATTTCTCCTAATCTAGGAGTTGTAGAAATACATAATAGGAACTTTGTTTTAGCAGATATAGCTGGTATCATCGAGGGTGCTCATAAGGGAATTGGGCTTGGCTTAAGATTTTTGAAACATATTGAAAGAACTAAAGTATTGATACATGTTGTTGATGTTTCGGGAAGTGAAGGTCGCGATCCAATTGAAGATTTTGAAAAAATTAATAATGAGCTTGAACTCTATAGCAAGCAAGTTGGTAAAAAACCGCAAATTGTTTGTGCCAACAAAATTGATTTAATTGGAGAGGATTCAGAGCAGTATATAGAATTTAAAAAATACATTCAGTCTAAGGGTTTAGAAATATATCCGACATCTGCTCCATTAAAAATGGGAGTACAGAACGTACTAGATGCTGCACTTAGAAAGCTCGACGATGAATTAAACAATCCCACACCTGAGCCAGATATTGAATATTTTGATATGTCGATTGATGACAAGGATCCAGATTTTAAAAATGTATATGCACGTAAAGAGGGAAATATATATGTTCTAGAAGGAAAACAGCTTCAAAAGATATTTGATTCGACCAATTTTAATGATTTAGGATCGATGAGATACCTATATAAATATGTTGAGAAAAGCGGTGCAATAGATAAATTAATAGAGATGGGTCTTGAGGAGGGAGATACAATCAAAATCTCAAACTTTGAATTTGAATACTATGACGAATACTAATTTGAATAATAATGTTAAAAAATATAAAGATATTAATATTGTAAACATCAATCCAATACTAAAAGGCGTGGAAAAGCCTGGTAGGTACATAGGATGTGAAAAGAATGCAGTAAAAAAAGATTTAAACAATATAGATTTAACTTTTGGCTTTGCATTTCCAGATTTATACGAAATAGGAATGTCCTATATGGGATTACAAATACTCTATGATTCTATAAATCGTATAGCAGACATTGCTTGTGAAAGAGTATTTTCACCTGCTGTTGATATGGAAGAAATCTTGCGAAGTCAATCCATTCCACTTTTTACCTTGGAGAATAAAATTCCGCTGCATTCCCTTAACGTTCTTGGTTTCACCTTGCAGTATGAAATGTCATTTACAAATATTTTAAACATACTTGAAGTTGGCAAGATTCCACTAAAATCTATCAATAGAAAGGAAGAAGACCCTCTTATAATTGCGGGAGGTCCATGTGCATTTAATCCAGAACCACTTGCGGATTTTATTGATATTTTTATAATAGGGGACGGTGAACTCTCTTTGCCAGCAATTTTAACAAAATATAAAAATCATAAAAATAATGGCGGAAATAAACATGATTTTCTTAAACTCATTGCAAAGGATAGCATAAAGGAGAATCTAGGTGTATATGTTCCGCAGTATTATGATGAAATATATAACGACGATGGAACAATTAAGAAATATCAAAAGCATTATGATTTTTTACCTGATATTATAGAAAAATCTATTGTTTCTGATATTAATGAAGTTAACTATCCTACCAATCCTATCGTTCCATTAATAGAAACTGTTCACGATAGAGCCGTCGTTGAAACCTTTCGTGGATGTACACGAGGCTGTAGATTTTGTCAGGCAGGAATAATCTATCGTCCTATAAGAGAACGTAATAAAGAAAAAATTATCGATATTGCTAAAAAACAATTGGGATCAACAGGACATGATGAATTGTCCATTCTATCACTATCAACAAGTGATTACAGCCAGTTTGAACCTTTAGCTACCGAGCTTATGGAGTACTGCAAAAACGACAATGTTTCCCTTTCGCTTCCCTCACTTAGACTTGACTCATTTTCTTTTGATGTTCTTGAACAAATTCAAGGCTATAAAAAAAGTGGATTGACGTTTGCACCCGAGGCCGGAACACAAAGACTGAGAGATGTTATCAATAAGGGAATCACAGATGATGATATATCAAGCTCCGTGGGACAGGCCATCCAGCTTGGGTGGCGCAATATTAAGCTTTATTTTATGATAGGTTTACCAAATGAGGGATATGAGGATTTAGATGGAATTGCTGATATTGCAAAAAGAATAACTTATCTCAATAAAACACTCGGAATGCCAGGCAGATTCAATGTTACAGTAAGTGTTTCTAATTTTGTTCCAAAAGCTCATACACCTTTTCAATGGTGTGGACAGGATAGCTTAGAATCCTTTAGAGCAAAACACGATTATCTTTTACAGAAACTAAAAATTAAAAATGTTAAATTTAATTATCACGATGATGGTGTATCTGTTATTGAAGGTATATTGGCTAGAGGAGATAGAAGAGTAGGGAAATTACTCCTTGCGGCACACAACTTGGGTTGTAAATTTGATGGTTGGAGTGAATACTTCTCTAAGGAACGCTGGGAAAAAGCACAAAGTATCTCAGGTATAGATGGCAGCTTTTATGCGAGCAGACATAGAAATGAAGATGAAATTTTTCCATGGGATAAAATCGATACAGGCGTAACAAAAGATTTTTTACTGAGAGAGTGGCATAGAGCCAAAAAAGCAGAAACAACTCACGACTGTCGCTATGGATGTGTAGGCTGCGGTATGAACAGAAAGACAAATTGTAAATTTAACGGTATTTGGTCAAATCAAGACAAGAATACGGATTACAATTCTTCTGATATAAAAAAAGAGGGTGGTGTGTATGGGATGTAGATATTTATTTGTCTTTCAAAAGACAAATCTTATGGTTTATATTTCTCATCTTGATATTCAAAGGCTTTTTAGGAGAACCATAAAGTCATGTGGATATAAAATTATATATTCTCAAGGCTTTAATCCTCATCCCAAAATGTCAATAGCACAACCACTTTCTCTTGGATATGAGGGATTAGAGGAATATATGGAAGTCGAACTTGATGCAAATCTAGATACAGCTTTAATAAAAGAAAATATTAATAAAAAGCTGCCTAACGGGATAAATGTTACCATGGTTAAAAAACTTCCTGATGATATAAAATCTATAGCAGCACTTACTACTTCGGCAGCATACTGTATTGATTTTAGCGAAGCAAATGTTTCTTTTTCTGAGGATGATGTTAGTCAATTTTTATCACAAGAAAACATTTTAGGTACTCGAAGGCATAAAAAAACAAAAAAAATGATTGAAGTGCAAATCAAAGAAAAGATAAAATCTATGCACCTAGAAAATGAAGTTTTAAAATTTACTATTGATTGCGGTAGCAACTCTAATTTGAATCCTGAAACTTTACTTAGGTCCTTTCTAATTTTTTGTGGTTATCTTGACTTTGAGCATATAATTAAAAAATGTAGTATTACAAGAGAGAAAATATTTTTTCAAAAAGATATTATTTAGAGAGATACTTGACAATGTAATTAATTTACTGTAATATAATGTAAATTAATACAGGCGGTGATTTTATGAAAAGTATGTTTAAGAATCTCAGTTATTTTTGGGAAGACAACAGTAAGTATGTTAAAGCAGGTGCAATTATAATCGTTATAATAGCAGCTGCTTTTTTCTTTATTTTATATGGGAAAGATGATGATAAATTGAGTGTTAATAAAAATGGCTATGATAACAATAAAGATTCCCATTCAATAGAAAAAAATGATTCTAATTCATCTAAATTATCCATTAATAAAAAGTCCACTAAAAAAAATAAACATAATAAAAATGTGGATAGTGAGATTGATTTATCTGACGAAAATTCAATGTATATTGATATAGAGGGGGCTGTTGTTAATCCAGGAGTCTATAGAATTAAAGAGGGAGATCGTATTTTTCATGCAATTGCAAAGGCTGGTGGTTTAAAAGATAAAGCTGATATTAAGAGTATTAACAAAGCGGAGGTGCTATCCGATGGACAAAAAATTTATATTTATGAATTAGGAGAAGAAGGGCATAGTGGTGATTCAACCTCCGATGAAAATTCTGGAGATAAGGTAAACATCAACAGCGCTGATGTAAATAAGCTTCAAGAAATTGAAGGCATAGGACCATCTATGGCAAACCGAATCATCGAATATAGAAAAACAAATGGTAGATTTAAAAAACTTGATGAATTAAAAAATGTAAGTGGAATAGGTGAGAAAAGATTTGAAAGTATGAAAAACAGTATTACTATTTAGAATAATTATATAGTTTATTCATTTGAGAGGGGTATCGATATGATTACAAAAATTGGTCTAGTTGTAAACGATACAACACTTTTTAATTGTTTAACTAATCATTTTACAAAGAATAAAAAACAATATAGTCTAGAATTTTATTTAAAAAATGGAAAAGATTGCAAGGAATCATTAAATAAAAGTAAAAGTAATGTTGATATATTTATTGTGGAGGCTGTTTTACCATATATTAACGGTACGGATATAGCTAGAGATATATATTTTTCAGGGAAATATATAGATTCGCCTGGCATAATTCTTATATCATCACTACAGCAGTATGATATGTTTTTAGAGGATATGGATATGAGCAGAGTTTCTTTTCTTTTAAAACCTGTTGATTTAAACTACATTGATAAAGAAATTGTAAGAATTCAAAGGAACAAGCTTTTAACCATTCCATGCAAAGAAAGAAAACAATTAAGAGGAGTTTCAGATAATACTTCATTTTATGAAATAAAGAAAAATAAGTATAATAGCACAGAAAAATTAGTTACAAATATTTTAAATGATTTTGGAATTAATCAGAAATATAAGGGCTCCAAATATATAAAAGATGCAATTCTTATTTCAGCCTTTGAAGGAGAAAGATATGATTTTCAAATGAAATCAATCATAATACAAGTTGCAAAATATTATAATAGACCAAGTGGTTCTATTCATTCATTGATATCAAAAACAATGAATATTGCAAAAATTGATTCTAGCAAATACAAGGATTTAATTTTTTCAGAATCGTACTCATTTAAAAAATTAACACCAAAAGAATTTATTTTTACTGTTTCTGAATTTGTACGTCTTGAAGTAAATTGAACACAATGCTATAATTCAATAATTGTGGAGGGATTTATAATGAGTAAAGTTAAAGATGAAATTGAAGATTTTGTTAGAATTACCGAAGCGGAAATTGACAGAATAAATGTTCTTGCTAAAAAAGCAAAGACTAAGGACGGCCTCACTGCCAGTGAACTAAAAGAACAGAAGCATTTAAGACGTAAGTATATAGACTCCTTTAAAGCTAATCTTAAAAATCATCTCGACTTAATTAAAAAATAAGTTAAGTATACGTTTAATCTTTGAGGGATTTTGGTATAAGTTAGTTAGTGTTAATGAAGGAAGGTTTTTATATATGAGAAATGTATATTTAGATTACTCTGCAACCACTCCAGTCAAAGACGAGGTGTTGCAGTCAATGATACCATATTTTACAGAAAATTTTGGAAATCCATCCAGCCTATATTCAGGTGGGTTAAATTCAAAGAATGCAATTGATAACGCAAGGAAACAGCTTGCAGAATTAATAAATGCAAATCCGGAAGAAATAGTGTTTACAGGCTCAGGCACAGAGGCTGATAACTGGGTTTTGCAAGGTGTAGCAGATGCAATGCGAAAAAAGGGTAAGGGCAATCATATTATTACTACTAAAATTGAGCATCACGCTATCTTGCATACTTGTGAATATTTACAAACACAGGGTTTTGAAATCACATATCTTGATGTTGAATCTGATGGACGTATCAGCCCTGCAAAGCTGGAAGAGGCTATAACTGATAAGACAATATTAGTTTCAATTATGCTTGTGAACAATGAGGTTGGTACTATACAGGATATAAGGGAATTAGCTGGTATAGCTAGAAAACATAAGATTCTCTTCCATACAGATGCTGTTCAGGCACTAGGTAATGTTCCAATTGATGTTAATGTTCTCGGTGTTGACTTTTTATCAATGTCAGCACATAAGATTTATGGGCCAAAGGGCATGGGAGCATTATATATCAGAAAAGGGAATAAATTATCAAACTTTGTACACGGTGGTGCGCAGGAAATGGGCAAGCGTGCTGGTACAGAAAACCTACCAGGAATAATAGGGTTTGGAAAAGCAGCAGAGATTGCAAAACGAGATTTTGACAAACACGTAAAGCATTCTCAAGAAATGAGAGATTATCTTTTGAAAAGAATCACGGAAGAGATTCCTGATGTTGAAATTAACGGTACAATGAAGTATAGACATCCAGGCAATTTAAATGTCACCTTCGATTTTATAGAAGGAGAATCTTTACTTATTCTACTTGACATGAAAGGGATATCTATTTCAACAGGATCAGCATGCTCTTCCAAATCTTTGAAACCATCGCACGTTCTAGATGCGATGGGAGTACCATGGGAGAAAATTCACGGCACTGTGAGGATGACTGTGGGCGATTTAACAACTAAAGAAGATATAGATTATGTAGTAAATGAACTTAAAAATATAGTAATAAAATTAAGGGAGATATCTCCAATAAATCATGAGAAAGGGTGGTAAAAATGGCTTTATATAATGAGAAAGTAATGGATAACTTTTTAAATCCTAAAAATGTTGGTGAAATAGAAAATCCTGATGGCACAGGTGTATATGGGAGCCCTGTCTGCGGAGATATGATGCAGATACAGATTAAAGTTGAAGATGACATTATAAAGGATGCTAAATTCAAAACATTTGGATGTGGTTCTGCGATTGCCTCCTCTAGCATGGCAACTTCTATGATTATTGGCAAGTCAATTGATGAAGCACTTGAGCTTACTAATAAACAGATTATAGATGAACTAGGGGGATTGCCTCCAGTAAAAATTCACTGTTCAGTTCTTGCAGATCATGCAATTAAGTCAGCTATTTATGACTATGCACAAAAGAATGGCAAGACATATAAGGGTCTAGAGGGATTTGATCCCGACGCAGATGATGATGACCACCATGACGTTGAATAAAAATAAAGTTTTATTAGGCTTGAGCGGCGGGGTCGACAGTACCACTGCCGCTCTCTTTTTAAAGAAAAAAGGACTTGATGTTACTGGATTCTATTTTGAAGTTATAGATGGGAAGTCTGAAGGTGCTGAAGAAGCAAAAAAAGTCGCTGATGAACTTGGTATACCACTAATAACATATGATGCATCAAAACAATTTAAAGATATTGTTATTGATAATTTTTTGAATTCATATAAAATTGGGAAAACACCTAATCCGTGTGTGATTTGTAATCCTAATATAAAATTTAAGCTTCTACTTGAATTCGCTGATAAGATAGGGGCTTATTATATCGCAACAGGTCATTATGCACGTATTTATCGAGATGCCGAAACTGCAAAATATTTTGTGCAAAGAGGATCTAATGAAAAAAAAGATCAATCATATATGCTATATAGACTAAGTCAGGATGTTCTGAGCCGTCTTATCTTTCCATTAGGTATGTCAAAGGACAAAGAAGATGTCAGGGATGTGGCTTATGAAAATCATCTTTCGAACGCAGGAAAAGCTGATAGTCAGGAGATTTGCTTTTTAGAAAATAACTGCAATTATATTGATTACATAAATGAACACGGATATTCTGGACCTGAGGGAAATTTTATAGATAAGAATGGTAATATTTTAGGCACTCATAAAGGTATACACTGTTATACGATAGGGCAGAGAAAAGGTCTTGGAATTGCACTGGGGAAGCCAGCATTTGTTACCAATATAGATTCCGTCAACAATGACATATCTCTTGGAGATAACGAAGATCTGATGAAATATGAGATTTATTCTTATGACAACTATTTTGTTGAATCAGGTTTGTGTACGATGCCGACACGTCTAAAAAACAATTTTTCATGTTTTGCTAAGATTAGATATGCCTCACAATTAGCAAAAGCAAATGTTATACAAATGAAGGATAACAGACTCAAGATTCAATTTGAACAACCTCAAAGAGCCCCTAGCCCTGGACAATCAATTGTTTTTTATAATGACGATATTGTTATCGGTGGAGGGTATATAGATAATTTCTATTAAATAATTAATTTAACTAAAAGGAGATTTTTTAATGGCAATCTATGGTAAAGATTTTCGTCCGTATCTAAATAAATTTGTTTTTGTCCGTTCCACTGATGGAATTGAAGATATTTCGGCGCAAGACCCTGATAATATTAATGGCTATTTTGCATATATATTTTGGTCTAATAATGGCGAAATCTGTCTAAGAATTGCTGATGTAGGTTATGGACTTGAGGACTATTTTGAAACAAACGATGTCGGGATTGACTTCACAAAAGAGAATATGGTATTTCCAATATTAGACAAATTAGATGATATACTATATATTTTTGATTCTAACGTTGTGGCTGATAGTGAAAACTATAGCAAAATTGTTGCGGAAACAGAAATGTCAAATCTAATCGATGAAGAATTGATTAATGCACGTGAAAACACTGAAATAGATGTATTTAGAGAAGATGACAACAAGGATATATTAACGGTAGTTTTTTTTACAAAACAATTGCCTATCAAATCTAAATCAAAGGTTAAAAGTATTTCATTTTCCAAGGGGTTATTTAAGGGGGAATTGATTCAAGTCCCATTTGGGTGGAAAAAGTTCAAAAAGGGCGATCAAATCCAATTTAAGATTGACCAAATTTCTGGTGATACGGTTCTTCTAGCCTTAATATAGTATTTTGTGTTATAATATCATCATGGAAACTATAGATATTACACCAATTCTTAATGAATATACAAGATGGAAAAATAATATATCAGGAAATTACAACGAGCATATTATTCTTGACAATCTAATGATAAATGACAGCGAATTGTATGATTCATTTTATAAGGAAATACATTTTGGTACTTCTGGGCTAAGAGGTATAATGGGTCTTGGTCCTAATAGAATGAATAAATATGTTGTAAATAGAGCTACAAGAGGATTATCTGAATATCTTAAGAGATTGAAGCCACAGGGAGCAAATGTACTGATTTCTTATGATACCAGAAATCATTCCCAAGAGTTTGCTAAAATTACAGCTAAGGTGTTTTTAGATATGGGAATAGACGCCTATGTTTTTAAGGAACCCACTCCAGTACCCGTGCTTTCGTATGCAATTAGAAGCACCAATGCAGACCTTGGAATTATGATAACTGCAAGTCATAATCCTAAGATTTATAATGGTTATAAAGTATATAATTCGGAAGGTCATCAGATTGTTGGATCTCAAGCTGATGATATAATGGCTGAAATACGTAAATGGGATTATTTTGATTTACCTGATGAGAATATTAAGCTAAAATATGTTTCTAGCAATATCTCTGAAGAATTTATCAAATCGACTTTAAATTCCTGCGATAACATTCTCAATACTTTCTCGACAAATTATGATAAAGCTTTAAATATAGTATATACTCCTCTTAATGGGACAGGTCGTGACTATGTAATTCAGTCGCTTAAATTAAGAGGATTTAAATATGTAAATATTGTGAAATCTCAAGAAATGTATGATGGAAATTTTCCGACATGTCCAGTTCCAAACCCTGAGAAAATCGCTGCTTATAACGAAGCTTTTTATACATTGGATAATGAAAATGCAGATTTAATAATTGCTACTGACCCAGATTGCGACAGAGTTGGAGTAGCAATGTATTTTGATGGAGTAAAAAGAATCTTAACAGGAAATCAAATCGCTATTTTGCTTTTTGATTTCATATGTAACATCAAAGAAAATCAAAATTATATTCATGATTTGAATTCGCATTCCGATATTAATTCCAACTATCTAAAAAAAGAACCAAAAGGATTTGCGATAAGATCTATCGTTTCAACTGCTCTTTTTGATAAAATAGCTGAAGCACATGATATTGAAGTCATAAAGACATTAACTGGATTTAAATATATAGGTCAGTTCATGAGCAAAATCGAAAAAGAAGGGCTAATACATAAGTTTGTATTTGCATTTGAAGAGAGTAATGGCTATCTGTTTAATTCAGAGCTTAGAGATAAAGATGGTGTTGGATCAGCTATATTAATTGCAGAAATGGCTGCATATTATAAAAGTATTGGTATATCTCTTTCTGAAAGGCTTGACAAAATATATGAATTATATGGCGAATATCATGACAAAACAAAAAATTATGTTTTTAAAGGGGTCGAGGGCAGTGAAATAATTGATGGCATAATGTCATATTTTCGTTTCAATATTAAGGGGTTCTTAGGCGGTATTGAGGTAATAGAAAAAATTGACTACCTTAATTATGAAGAAAATTTATGTGATAATATTATTGAATTTAAACTTCGAGATCATGGAATTCTGCTCATAAGACCCTCTGGCACTGAGCCGAAATTAAAGGTATACTTTTTTGGAAATAAGGACACGAGAAAAATAGAATCAGAAGTTAATGCGATAATTGATAAATTTAATAAAAATTAAAGGATGAAAAATTATATGAAACAAATGGGTTTAAATGAAATAAGAAAAACGTTTATAAACTTTTATAAGAGCAAAGAGCACTATCCTGAAAAAAGTGCATCGCTTATACCTAAGAATGATAAAAGTTTACTTCTCATAAATTCAGGCATGGCACCTCTAAAAGGATATTTTTCGGGGGCTGAAGCTCCACCTGCTAAAAGAATGACAACATGCCAAAAATGTATCAGAACGGGTGATATGGAAAATGTCGGTAAAACCTCAAGACATGGTACTTTTTTTGAAATGCTTGGCAGTTTTTCATTTGGAGATTACTTTAAGGAGCAATCTCTTACTTGGGGCTGGGAATTAATTACAGAGGTTTTTAATTTACCCAAGGATAAACTATGGGCAACCATTTATGAAAATGATGATGAGGCATATGAAATATGGAAAAAAATTGGTATGCCCGAAGAAAGAATTGTAAGGCTTGGCAAAGAAGATAACTTCTGGGAAATTGGATTGGGTCCCTGTGGTCCTTGTTCAGAAATCTACTATGACCGTGGCGAGGAATTCGCTTGTGATGATCCAAACTGTAAACCAGGTTGTGAATGTGATAGATATGTAGAATTTTGGAATCACGTATTCACTCAATTTTCAAAAGAAGAGGATGGAAGCTATTCAAATCTAGAACATCCTAATATTGATACTGGAATGGGACTTGAAAGACTTGCCTGCATCATGCAAGGCGTTGATTCAATCTTCGATATTGATACCATCAAGTATATACTTGATGGTGTTGTTGAACGTTCTGGTGTATCATATGCTGGCGGTGAAAAGAAAACTGACATATCAATAAGAATAATTACCGATCACCTAAGATCTATGGTCTTTATGATAAGCGACAATATTAATCCTAGCAATGAAGGTCGCGGCTATGTACTTCGAAGGATTATAAGAAGAGCTGCAAGACATGGTAGAGTACTCGGACTTAAAGAGCCATTCTTACATGACCTTGCAGGACGAGTTATTGAGGTTTCAGGCGAGGCTTATCCTGAGCTTAGAACCCAAGCCGATAATATCAAGAAAATAATTCAGGTTGAAGAAGAGAAATTTTCTCAAACCATAGATCAGGGAGTTACCATACTTAATCAATACATTGATTCACTTATAGCAAGCCACGACACTATTTTGTCAGGTGAAAAAGCATTCAAGCTCTATGATACATATGGATTTCCACTTGAACTAACAAAAGAGATTTTAGAAGAGAATAATCTTGATGTAAATCAAAAAGGCTTTGAAGCTAACATGGCGGAACAGAGAGAAAAAGCGAGAGCAGGCAGACATGTTGGGGATGAAGCAGGTTGGGACACAAATTCAGAAGACATTGATCTTCCAGAAACAGAATTTATAGGTTATTCATCAAAAGAATCCTACGCACATGTACTGAAATCGATTAAATCAAATGATTATTTAAAGATTTATGTAGACAAAACACCTTTCTATGCAGAAGGAGGCGGTCAAATAGGAGATCGAGGTATAATTAAATCAGATGCTTTTGAAGGTGAAATTATAGATACAAAAAAACATAAGGGCATTTATTGCCATCTCGTGAAACCTTTTAAAGGTAGCTTATCTGAAGGTGACGCCGTAAATCTTGAGGTAAATAAAATTATAAGAAATAGAATAGCTAGGAATCACACTGCAACTCATCTATTGCATAAGGCATTAAAGGATACTCTCGGCGACCATGTTAACCAAGCAGGATCAATGGTGAGTGATACTCTTCTTCGTTTCGATTTTTCGCATTATCAGGGATTAACTGATGAGGAAATTTCAAAAGTTGAGAGTGAAGTTAATCTTGCTATTGATAGATTTCTCCCTGTAAGTGCAGAATCAATGCATATGGATGATGCTATTAAGTCTGGCGCAGTTGCATTGTTTGATGAAAAATACGGAGATGAAGTTAGAGTCGTTTCATGTGGCGACTATAGCAAGGAGCTCTGTGGTGGAACACATGTTTCAAACACAGGAGAAATTGGTGCTTTCAAAATTATTTCTGAAACTGGGATTGCATCTGGTACTAGAAGAATTGAAGCCATTACAGGCACTAATATATTGTCTTCTTTAAACGAGATGGATGATATAATTAATGGTATTTCATCAACCCTGAAAACAATTAAAAAATCAGCATTATCTAAGGTTATTAATCTTGTAGCTGAAAACAAAATGTTAACAAAGGAAATTGCTGAGCTTAAGAGCAAGGAACTTAACGATAATTTAGATTCTATCTTAGACAATATTTATGAAAAAAATGGTGTTAAACTAATATCATCCGTTATAGAAGGTGCAAGCATCGCAGATCTTAGGAAGCTATCTGATGATATCAAATCACAGATGTCTGATTCTATCGTAATTCTTGCAACTATTAACGGTGATAAGGGCAATATGATAGTAAGTGTATCAGATAAACTTTTAGATAAGGGATATCATGCTGGAAAAATAATCAAAGAAGTACTATCAAGGTGTGATGGCAGAGGCGGCGGAAAAGCAGATATGGCGCAGGGAGGCATAGGCTCAACAGATAAGCTTGATTCCGCATTTAAACTTGCTAAAGATTTAATTTAAGTGTATAATACACATTAAAGATAAGGAGGATTCCAATGGAAAAAAACACTATTATGTTCGATGCAAGTAAAGTTGAACAAAAGACGACCAAGGAAGTTTTAGACACTGTATATGCAGCCCTAGAAGAAAGGGGATATAACGGAGTAGACCAAATGGTTGGCTATATTCTGTCAGGAGACCCTTCTTATATTACGAGCTATAATAATGCACGTTCTTTAATAAGTAAGATTGATAGGGATGACCTTGTTGAAGAAATTCTAAAAGTATATCTAAAAAAATAAGTTTTTAAAACGGCAGCTTAGCCTGCTGTTTTTTTAATTCTAAATTATTAATTTTAAACATTTTATTGACAGGAGATAAGTTTTGAGAATTTTGGCATTAGACGTAGGAGATAAGACTATAGGTGTTGCTGTCAGTGATCCTCTAAATATGTTTGCACAGGGTGTAACGACAATAGAAAGGATAGGCATCAAGAAGGATACATCTAGGGTGATAGATTATTTAAAAGAATATGATTGTGCCACACTTGTTATAGGTTTGCCTACGAATCTCAATGGAGATGATACAATTCAAACCGAAAAGGTAAGGGAATTTCGTAGAAAAATTGAAAACAAGCTTATGAGTACAGGGATGAATAGTATTAAAGTTAAGTGGCATGATGAGAGGTTTACTACATCAATCGCAGAAAACATATTGATAGAGGCAGATGTTAGCAGATCAAAGCGAAAAAAAGTAATTGATAAACAAGCAGCTGTTATAATATTACAATCATATATGGACACTGCTGGAGATAAAAACGAATAATATTTCGATCAAATCCTTAAATAGTTCGTGTTTTCACGTGTATTATTATATTTAAGGATTTTTTTCTTCTATTTAACTGTTAAAATCTGAACAACTGTTGAAATTATTTAACTCTGTGATAGAGTAATATATAGTTGATTTTATTTTATTTTACGTATCTAAAGCTCTTAAATAAACTTAATTGCAGATAAAAAGAAAAGTAGGAGGCATTTATGAAAAAAGTCGGTATTGTAATGGGAAGCGACAGCGATCTTTCTGTAGTTGAAAAAGCTATAACCACTCTTGAAAAATTAGAGATTCCATTTGAAGCTCATGTATTTTCTGCACACAGGACCCCAGATGAAGCACATGATTTTACATCTAATGCTAGAAAAAAAGATTTCGGTGTAATCATTGGTGCAGCTGGTAAGGCGGCACATCTTGCAGGTGTTTTGGCAGCATCAACATGTCTTCCAATTATAGGTCTTCCAATTAAATCATCAACGATGGATGGACTTGATTCTCTACTCTCAACCGTTCAAATGCCAGGTGGTATACCAGTTGCAACAGTTGCTATAAACGGAGCTGAGAATGCAGCACTTCTAGCTGCTGAAATTCTTGCGGTGAATGATGACGTCTTATATGAAAAACTCGCAAAACTAAGAGAAGATAATAAGAATAAAGTTTTAGAAAAAAATAAAAAGATTGAAGAAACATATAACAAATAAATTAATAAATAGCAAAAGCAAATTTGAAAAAGGAGAACTAAAAATGAACGTTGAAAGAAAAGAACAACTCTATGAAGGCAAAGCAAAGAAGGTATTTAAAACAAATGAACCTGAATTATATATTGTGTCCTATAAGGATGACGCAACAGCATTTAATGGCCAAAAGAAGGGAACTATTTTAGGTAAGGGAGAAATCAACAATAGGGTTACTAACTTCCTAATGAAAATGCTTGAAACCAAGGGTATTCCAACTCATTTTGTTGAAGAAATAAACGGTACAGATAGCATCGTAAAGAAAGTAGAAATTATTCCTCTCGAAGTTATAGTTAGAAATATCGCAGCAGGTTCTTTAGCAAAAAGACTTGGTCTTGAGGAAGGATATAAACTCGGAAAAACAGTTCTTGAGTTCAGTTACAAAGATGACGATCTCGGAGATCCTATGGTTAATGACTATCATATTTATGCAATGAATTATGCTTCTAAGGAAGATTTAGATCTTATTAAGGAATATGCATTTAAAGTTAACGATATTTTGACAGAGTATTTAAAAGATGCTGGAATTGAGCTTATTGACTTCAAATTGGAATTTGGTAAGACTAGCGATGGTAAAATTGTACTTGCAGATGAAATATCTCCTGATACATGCAGATTCTGGGATACCAAGACTGGTGAAAAGCTTGATAAGGATAGATTCAGAAGAGATTTGGGTGGAGTTGAAGATGCCTATGTTGAGGTAAGAAAAAGACTTTTGGGAGAATAAGCATGTCACAACTTAGGGAAGAATGTGGGGTTTTTGGTATTTTTTCACCCCATAAGCAGGACGTTGCCAGTCTTGCATACTACGGACTCTTTGCATTGCAACACAGGGGTCAGGAGAGCTGCGGAATAGTAGTCAATGATGACGGATTATTTCATGATTACAAAGACATAGGACTGGTTCAAGATGTCTTCACCGCTGAACATTTAAAGCTTCTAGGTGAAGGTAATATGGCATTAGGGCATGTAAGGTATGGTACAACAGGAAGTAACGAGAGAAGCAATGCTCAACCGATTGTTGTTAATCATCACAAGGGAAGAATGGCGCTTGCACATAATGGCAATCTTGTAAATGCATATCAAATTAGACAATCTCTCGAAGAAGAAGGATGCATTTTTCATACCACAAGTGATACTGAAGTCATATCCTACGTGATAACTAAGAACCGTGTAAAATCATCCTCCATAGAAGAGGCAGTCAATCTTTCAATGAATTCAATTGATGGAGCATATTCGCTTGTAGTGATGTCCCCGTCAAAGCTTATTGCCGTAAGGGACAAAAGAGGTTACCGTCCGCTTTGTTACGGTATAACAGATGATGATACATACATTGTTGCATCAGAAACATGTGCACTTGACTCCGTAGGGGCGAAATTTATAAGAGAAATTGAGCCTGGTGAAATTGTCGTATTTACAAAAGATGGTATACGCTCAATCAAGGATCACTGTAATAAAGAAAATCCACAGATATGCATTTTTGAATATATCTATTTTGCTCGCCCTGATTCAGTAATAGATGGCATCAGCGTGCACGAAGCTCGAAAGAGGGCAGGCGTATGTCTTGCACTTGAACATCCTACAGATGCCGATGTCGTTATAGGAGTTCCAGATTCAGGTCTTGATGCAGCACTTGGATATTCACAGCAAAGTGGTATACCATATGGCATTGGATTCATAAAAAACAAATACATTGCTCGTACATTCATCTCTCCAGGGCAAAAATCTCGTGAAAATAAAGTTCGAATTAAGCTCAATGTTCTCTCTTCAACTGTAAAAGGCAAGAGAGTCATACTGGTTGATGATTCGATAGTTAGAGGTACTACTAGTGCAAGAATTGTAAAGCAGCTTAGAGAAGCAGGTGCTACCGAGGTTCATGTAATGTCAGCAGCACCGCCTTTTATTGCGCCTTGCTACTACGGCACTGATGTTGATTCTAAAGATAATTTGATAGCTTGTAAATATTCAATACCAGAGATTACAGAAAAAATTGGAGCAGATTCTCTTGGATATCTGAATATAGATAGCTTAAAGAATATAATCTGTCATAAAAATGCAAGCAAATTTTGCAAGGGATGCTTCACAGGTGAATATGCAACACAAATTCCTGAAAAAAATAATAAAGATCGATTCGAAAAAAAGATAAGCGAAAAATAAATTTTTCTTAATTAAATTTAAATTGAGGTGCAATAATGGCAAAAAGTTTTAGTGAAAGCTATAAAGATGCAGGCGTTGACATAACTGCAGGATATAAATCTGTTGAGCTTATGAAAAAGCACATAGGTCGTACGCTAGCTTTTGGGAAAACAGATACAATTGGAGGCTTCGGCGGTTTATTTGAACTTGACCTTGAAGGAATTAAGGAGCCGGTTCTCGTAAGCGGAACAGATGGAGTTGGAACCAAACTTAAGATGGCATTCCTCACAGATAAACACGATACCGTAGGAATTGACTGTGTTGCAATGTGCGTAAATGACATAATCTGCGTCGGCGCAAAGCCTCTATATTTTCTTGATTATATAGCAGTCGGTAAAAACTATCCTGAAAAAATCGCACAGATTGTTTCAGGTGTAGCTGAAGGCTGCGTTCAATCCGAATGTGCACTCATCGGTGGTGAAACAGCTGAAATGCCTGGATTTTATGCAGAGGATGAATACGATATGGCTGGATTTGCAGTAGGTGTTGTGGATAAATCAAAGATACTCAACAAAACAGATGTATCTGCAGGGGATGTTATAATTGGCCTTGCTTCTTCGGGCATCCATTCAAACGGCTATTCACTTGTTAGAAAAATTTTTAATCTTGAAAATATAGAGCTAAACAAAAAAATGCCTGAACTCGATAATCAGTCACTAGAAGAAGTGCTTATTGAGCCTACAAGGATTTACGTTAAGCCAATACTTTCACTTCTAAAGAAAATCAAAGTGAAATCTATTGCAAACATCACTGGTGGTGGATTTTATGAGAATATTCCGAGGGCACTTCCAGATAATCTGACTGCTAAAATAAGCAAGGAAAGCGTACCTGTCCTGCCTATATTTAAGCTCATGCAGAGCGTCGGCAACATAGACGAAAGAGATATGTACAATACTTTCAATATGGGTATTGGCATGGTTGTAATTGTTTCTAAGGAAGACGAGAAAGATGCAAAGAAGGTGCTTGAGGAATTAGGCGAAAAGGCATATACCTTGGGTGAAGTCATAGAAGGTAATGACGGAGTAATCTTATGTTAAAGACCAACACTCTAGGTTCTGAAATTCCATCTGAAACCGTTCGTACCGTTCGTATTGCTGTACTAGTTTCAGGTGGCGGCACCAATCTTCAGGCTCTTATAGATAATGAAAAAGATGGCAAGCTTTCTCCCTGTTCAATAGAACTTGTAGTGTCAAATAATCCTGATGCATTCGCTCTCAAACGAGCATATGAGGCAGGCATAAAATCCTTCGTAACATCGGATGAGGAAGAGTTTCTTCGGATTACAGATGAGCACAAAATAGATTTCCTGGTCCTAGCAGGGTATTTGAAAATTTTATCTAAGAATTTTATTACAAAATTTAATAAGCCCATCATAAATATTCATCCGTCCCTCATACCGTCATTTTGTGGCAAGGGGTGTTATGGTCTTCATGTTCACGAAAAGGCGCTTGAATATGGCGTTAAGGTGAGTGGGGCTACCGTTCATTATGTAAATGAAATCCCTGACGGCGGTGAGATTATTTTGCAAAAGGCTGTAGATGTAAAGCCTGGCGATACACCTGAACAATTACAAAGACGAATTATGGAACAGGCTGAATGGATACTTTTACCTAAAGCTTGCGTAAAAGTTGGGGAAGATATTTTGTCGAAAAAATTAAAAGGAGCAAGAGCATGAATTCAATAAGTGTGGAAAAAGCACTAAAAGGGAATCCTTATCCCGGTAGAGGAATTATATTAGGTAAGTCTGAAGGTGGCAAGAATGCCGTTGCAGTTTACTTTATCATGGGTCGGAGCGAGAACAGCAGGAACAGGATATTTCTTGAAGACGGTGATGATGTAATGATTAAGCCATTTGATGAGTCTAAGGTTTCTGATCCTTCTTTGATTGTCTACTATCCTATACGTGCTCATGAATATGAACTAATAGTGACAAACGGTGATCAAACAGATACTGTTTATAATTACTTGCTCGAAGGCGATAGTTTCGAAGCTGCTTTAAACACGAGGGTATTTGAGCCTGATTCTCCTAATTTTACCCCTAGAATCAGCGGAATAATTGAACTGAATGAAGAACTGACATATAAGCTTTCTATTCTTAAATGTGGTGATGCTGATACTCAGAAATGCTTCAGATATTTCTACAACTACGAGGCTATATCAGGAACTGGTCATCTAATTCACACTTATGAAACAGACGGTGATCCACTGCCAACATTCGTTGGAGAGCCAAAGCAAATTGAAATTACTGGAACTTTGACCGAATTTGCCGATAGGGTATGGAATTCTCTCGATGAGGAAAATCGCATATCTCTAGTCGCAAAATCTATAAATATGCAAAATGGTCAGACTAAAACATATATCATAAACAAAAATATTTCTAAGTAAGGGGAAGACATGAAAGAATTTGAATTAAAATATGGTTGCAATCCAAACCAAAAGCCGGCAAAGGTATATATGAACGATGGTTCTGATTTACCATTTGAAATCAGAAATGGTAGGCCAGGATATATAAATTTTCTCGATGCTTTGAACAGCTGGCAGCTTGTAAAAGAACTCGATGAAGCCCTCAGCGAACCCGCTGCAGCTTCATTTAAGCATGTAAGCCCTACATCTGCCGCAATAGCCACGCCTATGAGCGATACTCTGAAGAAAAGCTGTTTTGTTGATGATGTCGAAGGACTAGATGATTCAAAGCTTGCTACAGCCTACGCAAGAGCTAGGGGTACAGATAGAATGTCGTCATTTGGAGATTTTATTGCGCTCTCAAGGCGATGTGATGTTCCAACAGCAAAGCTTATCAAGCGTGAGGTTTCGGACGGAATAATTGCTCCTGGATTCGAACCTGAGGCATTAGAAATTCTAGCAAGCAAGAAAAAAGGTAACTACAACATAATTGAGATTGATCCTTCCTATAAACCTGAACACGAAGAAACAAAACAGGTATTCGGCGTTACTTTTTCGCAGGGTAGGAATGACTTCGAAATATCTAAAGAACTGCTTTCAAACATCGTCACATCTAATAAAGATTTGACAGATGAGGGTATGAGAGATCTCATCGTTGCACTTATCACTCTTAAGTATACGCAGTCCAATTCTGTAGCATTCGCAAAAGAAGGACAGGCTATCGGAGTTGGAGCAGGGCAACAATCGAGAATTCACTGCACAAGACTTGCAGGTGAGAAGGCTGACCTATGGCATTTGAGACAATCCGACAAGGTTTTGAATCTGCCGTTCAAAGCCGATATACCGAGAGCAGTGCGAGATAATACAATAGACATCTATTTGGGAAGATATTACATGGATGTTCTTGCGGATGGAAAATATCAGGAGCTCTTCACTGAAAAGCCTGAGCCTTTTACCGATGAGGAAAAACAGGAATACCTAAGCAAAATAAATGATGTAGCTCTAGCTTCTGATGCGTTCTTTCCATTCGGAGATAATATCGAGCGTGCCGCAAAGAGCGGTGTTAAATTCATAGCCCAGCCTGGTGGATCAATTAGAGATGATAATGTCATCAAAACTTGTGATGACTTCGGAATGGTTATGGCATTCACGGGGATGAGACTCTTCCACCACTAAAACAAGCTAAAATTTGCTTTTAATTAAAATAGATTCTTTTATCGAACATATATACATTTTACCGAAAGGAGTATTCAATATGAAGATTCTTGTTGTAGGCGGAGGTGGCCGAGAACATGCGATCATCAAGAAAATAAAGGAAAACAAAGCAGTTGAAACTATCTACGCTCTGCCAGGAAACGGTGGCATAGCGAAAGATGCTGTATGTGTTGACATCAAGGCGACCGATATTGAGGCTGTGAGAGATTTTGCCATTAAGGAGAAAATTGATTTTGCAATTGTTGCACCGGATGATCCACTCGTGCTCGGCATGGTCGATGAACTTGAAGGGAACGGAATCCCATGCTTTGGTCCAAGCAAGAGGGCTGCAATAATTGAGGGAAGCAAGGCATTCTCAAAGGATCTTATGAGAAACTTCAACATTCCTACAGCAAAATATGAAATATTTGATGATGCGGCAAAAGCCAAAGCATATATTGATGAGCACCATGCACCTATAGTTATTAAGGCTGACGGTCTTGCACTTGGTAAGGGTGTAATAATCGCTGAAACTGACATAGAGGCTAAGGATGCTATTGACAAGATAATGACTCAAAAAGCCTTTGGAGAAAGCGGTAATAAGGTTGTAATCGAGGAATTCTTAGAGGGACCTGAGGTTTCAGTTCTCGCTTTCACTGATGGCAAGATAATTGTTCCAATGATTTCTTCTATGGACCACAAAAGAGCTCTCGACGACGATAAGGGTCTTAATACTGGCGGTATGGGCGTGATTGCTCCAAACCCATATTACACCCCTGAAATTGCAAAAGAGTCGATGGAGAGGATATTTAAGCCTACTATGGAGGCTATGAATAGCTTAGATCGTACATTTAAAGGGTGCCTATATTTTGGACTCATGATAACAAAAGACGGGCCAAAGGTTATCGAGTATAATTGCAGGTTTGGGGATCCAGAAGCCCAGGCTGTTTTGCCTCTCCTGGAGACAGATTTGCTTGAAATCATGATGGATGTAAGAAATGAGAAACTTACAGCTGATAAGGTTAAATTTTCCGAAGATTCTACCTGCTGTCTAATACTGGCTTCGAAAGGTTATCCACATAGCTATGAAAAGGGATTTCCTATCACTTTTAACTGTGATACCAATGATATTTTTATTGCAGGAGCCAAGATTGTCAATGACAAGCTCGTTACTAGCGGTGGTAGAGTCCTAGGTATAACAAAGCGAGCAAAAAGTCTAAAGGAAGCCATTGATCTAGCTTATAAAGCAGTTCATGATATTAGCTTTGATAATAAATATTACAGAAACGATATTGGACACAGGGCACTTGAAATATTAGAAGAGGTGAAGTAATGGTCAGAAGAGTTTTTGTCGAAAAAAGAAAAGAATTTGCACACGAAGCAGGGGAGCTTCTTGCCGAGATTAAGAATTTTATTAAGCTTGACACCATTGATAATGTAAGAGTAATCAACAGGTATGACGTTGACGGCATCGATGATGATTTGTTCGATAAATCTATAAACACTGTTTTTTCAGAGCCTCAGGTTGACGATATCTATCTTAATGTAAAAGACTTGAATATCAACGATGAGGATTTTGTCTTTGCAGTTGAATTACTTCCAGGACAGTTCGATCAGCGTGCAGAATCTGCTTCTGAGTGCATTCAAATGATCTCCCAAGGTATAAAGCCAATCGTAAAATCAGCGAAGCTCTATATTTTGCCTGGGACAATTTCTGACGCTGATAAATCTAAGATAAAAAAGCTAGTCATCAACCCTGTAGAAGCTAGAGAGGCTACTCTGGATCAATATACTGACCTTAATTTCAGTGTTGAATCACCAGAGGAAGTTGAGATTCTAACTGATTTTAATAATTATAGCGACGCTGATCTTGAAAAAATGATTGATGATATGGGTCTAGCCATGGACAAATCAGATCTTGCATTTACTCAGGAATATTTCAAAAAAGAGGGAAGAGCTCCAACCATAACGGAAATCCGTGTGATAGATACATATTGGTCAGATCATTGTAGGCATACGACTTTTAACACTATTATCGATTCAATCGAATTTGAGGATGAATCCGCCGAAAAGGCTTACCAGCTATATCTCAAAACTCGTGAGGAGCTAGGTAGAACTAAGCCAATATCTCTCATGGATATCGGAACCATAGCTGCAAAATATTTGCGTTCCAAGGGGGAACTAGAAAATCTTGATGAGTCAGAGGAAATCAATGCATGTACGGTAAAAATCAAGGTAAAAACATCCGAAGGCATCGAAGACTGGCTTCTGCTTTTCAAAAACGAAACTCATAATCATCCTACAGAAATTGAACCTTTCGGAGGTGCTGCAACATGTATAGGCGGTGCAATACGCGATCCTCTTTCAGGTAGATCATATGTGTACTCAGCAATGAGGGTTACGGGTGCAGGAAATCCTCTTGTTGATGATGATAAGACTCTTGAAGGCAAGCTACCTCAACGTAAGATTGTAACTACAGCAGCAAAGGGATACTCATCATATGGCAATCAAATAGGTCTTGCAACAGGTCAGGTTGATGAAATATACCACGAAGGATATGTAGCAAAGAGAATGGAGGTTGGAGCCGTTGTAGCAGCTGCACCAGCTGAAAATGTTAATAGAGAAAGACCTGTAAATGGCGATGTTGTCCTTCTTCTTGGCGGGAAGACCGGTAGAGATGGCTGTGGTGGAGCAACAGGTTCCTCTAAATCACATACCACTTCTTCTATTGAAACCGCAGGTGCTGAAGTACAGAAAGGCAATGCTCCCGAGGAGAGAAAACTTCAAAGGTTATTCAGAAATCCTGAAGCAAGCAAACTAATTAAAAGATGTAACGACTTTGGTGCGGGCGGAGTATCTGTTGCCATTGGAGAACTTGCCGATGGTCTTGATATTAATCTCGATAAGGTTCAAAAGAAATACGAGGGCCTTGACGGTACTGAGCTTGCAATAAGCGAATCACAAGAGCGTATGGCTGTCGTTGTTGAAGCTTCATCAAAGGATCGTTTTATGGATCTTGCAGAGAAAGAAAATCTACAGTGCACACACGTTGCAACAGTTAGCGATACAAACAGACTAGTAATGAAGTGGCGTAACAACAAAATAGTCGACATTTCTAGAGATTTTCTCGATACCAATGGAACAGAAAAGCACATCGAAGCCAAAGTAAATTCAGGTAAATCTTATGGAAAATCGTCAACTGGCGAATTTTCAAAGGATATGAAATCTCTCGTTGGTGATCTTAATGTTTGCTCAAAACGCGGTCTTTCAGAAATGTTTGACTCTACGATTGGAGCAGGAACAGTAATAATGCCATTCGGAGGTAAACATCAGCGTACTCCTAATCAAGCAATGGTAAATCTTATTTCAATGCAAGAGGACACTGCAGAGACCTGTTCTATAATGTCATGGGGCTTCAATCCATATATTACAGAGCGCTCTCCATTCGATGGTGCATATCTTGCAGTTATTGAATCCGTATCAAAATTGATCGCTTCCGGAGCAAGTTTTGATAATATATACCTCTCTTTCCAGGAATATTTTGAAAAACTTGAGACATCACCAGAGAAGTGGGGTAAGCCTCTTGCAGCTGTTTTGGGTGCATTTAAAGCACAACATGACCTAGGAATTGCTGCGATAGGTGGTAAGGACTCAATGTCTGGAAGTTTTGAGAAGCTTCACGTTCCTCCAACATTAATATCATTTGCAGTAACTACAGAGGATGTTCACAATGTGGTTAGTGGAGAGTTCAAGTATGTTGACCATAAAGTTATTACGATTACTCCGAAAATTGATGATAGTGGTCTTCCAAATCCTAAATCACTAAAAGAAACTTTTGAACTCGTTCATACGTTAGTAAAATCAAAAGACGCTCTCTCTGTATATACTGTAGGTTATGGTGGAATTGCTGAGTCTGTTTATAAGATGTGTATTGGTAATGGAATCGGTTTTGTATATGATAAACACGCTGATATCGATGATATTTTCGCTTATAACTACGGTACATTCGTAATAGAACTATCAGATACATGTGATATTGATAATCTAATTCAAGACTCTAAGGTTGATATTCTAGGTGTAACCTCATCGCTTGAAATAATTGATTTTGCTGGAGATTCAATTGATTTACATTTGCTCGATAATATATATGAGGGAAAACTTGAACCTATATATAAATTCAATACTTCTGATGTTGAAGCTAAAGATTCGTACAAAAATCAATATGATATCACTAAAGATCTTACATATTCAGGTGAAATTAACGCACCAAAACACGCCAGTTATACAGTTGCAAAGCCTAAGGTATTGATACCTGTATTTCCAGGTACTAACTGCGAATATGACAGTGCTAAGGCATTTACAAAAGCTGGAGCTGAGGTTGAAACCTTCATAGTTAATAATCTTTCAAGCGAACATATTTCTGAGTCAGTTCAATCATTTGCCGACAAGATAAGTGAGAGTCAAATCATATTCATTCCAGGTGGTTTTTCAAGTGGAGACGAGCCTGACGGATCCGGTAAATTCATAACAGCATTCTTCAGAAATGAAATTATAAAAAACGCTGTTGAGGACTTGCTTGAAAATAGAGAAGGACTAATTGCTGGTATTTGCAACGGTTTCCAGGCTTTGATAAAGCTTGGACTCCTACCGTATGGCAAGATACTTGATACAGATACCACTTTCCCTACGTTAACTCTCAATGAGATTGGCAGACACCAGTCAAAGATTGTTAATATTAAAGTTTTATCAAATAATTCTCCTTGGCTTGCTAAAACCGAAATTGGAGATATCTATAAAGTTCCGATTTCTCATGGTGAAGGAAGATTCGTTGCATCAGAAAAGACTATAGATGCGTTGCTGTCTAATGGTCAAATAAACACTCAGTATGTCGATTTAGATGGCAATCCAACATATGACATACACTTTAATCCTAATGGTTCATATTATGGAATTGAATGCATTACATCTCCAAATGGACGAATATTAGGTAAGATGGGCCATTCAGAAAGAATAGGCGATAATCTTTACAAAAATGTTCTCGGTGAATATGACATGAAGCTATTTGAAAGTGCAGTAGATTTCTTTAAATAATAGTATTATATGAAAGGAATAACTTTAAATGGATTTGGACAAAGTATTAGAATCTAGACGTAGTGTGCGAAAATACGATGAAACAAAACAGGTTACTGAAAAAGACCTTAAAATTATTATAGAAGCTGCCATTCAAGCACCTTCGTGGAAAAATTCACAAACTGCAAGATATTATGCTGTACTAGATAAAGACATACATAATAAGATTTCAGATGAAGCTTTGCCTGCATTTAATGCTAAAAGTGCTACCGGAGCAGCCTTAATAATAACAAGTTTCGTTAAGGACCGTTCTGGATTTGATAGAGAGGGTAATCCAGAAAACGAATGCGGCAATGGCTGGGGATATTATGATTTAGGATTGCATAATGCAAATCTAATTTTAAAGGCTAAAGATTTGGGACTTGATACTTTAGTCATGGGAATTAGAGATGGAGATAAAATAAGAGAGATCTTAAATATTCCTGAAAATGAAATCATAGTTTCAGTTATAGCTATAGGATATTCCGAGAGTGAAGCTTCAAAGCCTAAAAGAAAGAGGGCGGAAGATATCTTAAAGATTATCTAGTATTATTTTTATATTTTAAGTAGAGAGACATAACTATTCCTAAAATCATAATTTTCGGAATAGTTATGTTATTTTAAAATAGAATACCCATAAAGCTCTACAAATACGCCTTATCGAGCATTCCCATTACGATTCTATATAAAACTCATCTACATATCTCTTTATAATTATTTTTCAGAAAGTTTTCAATTTTTCAACGCCCTAATCTTCGATTTAAGCGATTTTATTTATCTCGTTGATACCCATATACCTTTTATATTTCTTCTATTTTCTCTAAATAGATATAATCTATTTACAAACAGCTTTTAATATATAGGAAGCTTAATTTTTTCTCCTGGATTTAAATCTCCTGGATCTACATCATTATATTTAGCCACATGATAAACATATTCTCTGATATCCATATCTTTTGGCACGTGATTCTTTGCAAGCGTCCATAAGCTGTCACCATCATTTACAGATATAATTTCATATCTCTCCACAGTATCACCTTGAGCATCTGTCACTCCAACAAACGCCATATAAGTTGATAATATTAAAACTGCAATAAATGCTAGAAAAATGCTGAATCTTATTTTTGAGCTTACCCTATATCTTCTCATCTTATTATACCCCCTATTTGAACACCTGTTCTATATTTGGAGTATATCAGAATGCATGTTCTTTGTCAATGCTTTTTCGAACAAATGTTTTTTTATTTTTCAGGAAAACACGTATAGGTAATATAATTCTTGACAAATACAATTCCTGCCAAGGCCAAAGCACAGCCAAGCCCAGAATAAAAGAAAGCGATGAAGGTGTCAGGTACCAATCCACTTGCTCTAAGCCCTATCCCACCGCTCATCATAAATATCATTATAATATAAGATTTTAAATCAAAGAAATGCCAAAACGGTCTGTCATCCTCATAGTTTAAGATTCTGTTCGTATGCTTATCGCTCATCTTATAAAACATTAGTCCGAATAGACAAAATATTACGATTGACAAAAGATACAGATACCACATTCTATCAATCGCCAAATATGATAGAACACCAAGCCTTATGACGTTAAACCCGGCAATCTGCCAAACGACACCTGCGATAAGCAATAATGTTTTGTTTTTTACGTAAAAGAAACTATTCATCCAAACTATCCTAACCTATTTTGTTGTAAAAGCTCTCCATCCATTTTGAAATTTTCTTTCTATATATAACGCAAATCAGAAAAATTATCACTGCAATTGCGGCGACAATATACATCATAGTGTATTCCTTTTGGGCGTAGAGATAGCCAAATAGCAGGCTTCCGCTCATTCCAAAAGTCCTGCCTATGATAGATAGAACTAATAGAATCCGAAAGTTAATGCTTGAAATTCCAGCTGCGTAGCCCACAAGATCCTTAGGTATGCCTGGAATTAGGTAAAGCAAAAAAACAACGTTATAAGCACGACTACTGTTCAGCATCTTGACTATTTTGTCGATTTTTTCTTTGCCAAATAGTACCTCAATTGCGTTTGAGCCTAGCCACTTTGCAACAAAATACGTTATTGTCGTTCCGATTGCTGCTCCGATTAGGGAGTATACAAGACCTATCAAGAATCCGAAATAATATCCTGCTGCAACTTGGAAAACTTGGCCTGGAAGAATGCTGACGATAATCTGCATAATTTGCAAGCCTAGGTAAATTAGGATTGCCGCTGTTTTGTTCGAATCAAGTAAGGCAACGACTTCTTCAATCGAATCGATATCCCGTATAATATCTCGGTGAAACACCCATATGTAAACTGGTATTGCAACGATAAAAATTAAAAGCAATATTAAATTAATAATGGCACTTAAATTGGTTTTAATATCGTCATTTTTTAAATTTTGTTTCTTGGTTTTCATAGTATATTAGATTTCCAATAATCCTTCTTTTAACAATTCATTAAGTGCAAATATAACGCCGATCTTAGAATGGGCATACGTCATACCGCCTTGGAAATATACGTTGTATGGAGGCTTAACGGGACCGTCTGCTGAGAGCTCTATAGAAGACCCCTGAACAAAGGCTCCGGCTGCCATTACTACGTCAGTGTCATATCCTGGCATCGGCCAAGGAAGTGGTGTAACAAAAGAGTCTACAGGCGCAGCTGCTTGGATTCCTTTGCAAAATGCAACAAGTCTTTCGGAGCTTTCAAGTTTGATCGCCTGAATTATGTCGCTTCGAGGCATGTCAGCATGAGGCATAGTTTCAAAGCCCAGCCTTGAAAAGGTTTCGCCGCAGACCATTGCACCCTTTACAGCCGCTGAAACGACCGTAGGAGCGAGGAATAAACCTTGTAGCATGGTTCTTGTCTGTCCAAAGGTTAGACCGCATTCTCCGCCGATTCCAGGACAGGTTAATCTGTATGAAACTCCTTCGACTAGGTCCTTGCGACCTATGGCATACCCTCCTGAGAGAGCAATGCCGCCACCAGGGTTTTTTATAAGAGATCCTGCCATGATGTCGCAACCTACATCTAGAGGCTCTCTCAAATCAAGAAATTCCCCATAGCAATTATCGACGAAGACAATCAATTCAGGCTTGATTGATTTAACAAAATTAACAAGCTCTTCTATTTCTTTTATAGTTATTGAGCGTCTCCAGCTGTAACCAGTCGCTCTTTGTATTCCAATTACTTTGATTTCGGGATATTTTTCCAAAGTGTCTTTGATGGCATCAAGATCGAAGGGGGTTTCATTACTTGCGTAGTTTTGCTTTAGCTCAACCTGGTGGTATTTGACGCCGTATTCGATTAGTGACCCCATGCCTTGGCCACGGATACCAATCACCTCTTCAAGGGTATCGTACGGGCTCCCGGACACATAGCAGAGCCCGTCGCCGGGCCTTAGAATCCCGAATAGCCCGGCGGCCAAGGCATGCGTACCATTGACAAAGCCCGTGCGCACCAGAGCAGACTCCCCTCCGAATGCACGGGCAAAAATCTTCTCAGTCACTTCCCTGCCTGCATCATCATATCCATAACCAGTATTCCAATTAAAATGCGTATCAGAAAGTCTTTCCTCCTGCATTGCACTTAAAACCTTATACTGATTTATCTCAGCTATTTTGTCGACTTCGCTAAATTTATCTTTTAAATCCTCTTCCACTGAAGACACAAAGTCAATTACCTTTTCCGATACATCGAATTTTTTATACATATCATTATTGCTATTCTTCATCTCTTTATTTACGCCATATTATTATCTAATATATAACTCTCAGTATTCTTATCAATACTGCATATCACAATCCTAAGTACTAGTATTCTAATCTTCGCCTTTTCTTTCTTTTTCCCACTCCATGCCTTTAACTAGATCACGCTTTACGTTCTTCTTCTGTGCGGCGTAAAGCTGTGTAGTCGTAACCTGTTCATGGTCGAGAAGCGCCGCCACATCGTATATTGAGTTACCGCGTCCAATCAGACTCGTTGCGGCGGTAGCTCTGAGTTTATGAGGGCTATAACCTGCTTTTGTGCTCGTCTTAAGAGCAATCGCAGTATATTTCTTTACCAAATCTCTTATCTGTCTCTCCGTCAAACGGCTCCCCTGAAGAGAGAGAAAGAGCGCGTCCTTGTTACCCGCTTTTATTTTCTCTTCCTTAGGTCTTTCATTCTTGATATAGTCGTTTAATGTTTCAAAAACCGAGTCATTTATAGGCATTACGCTCTCTTTTCCACGCTTCCTGTAAATTTTAAACTCTCCACGTCCAAAATTAAAGGAGCTCAAATTGAGCTGTTGAAGTTCTGAAAGCCTAAGTCCATACGTGAGAAACAAGATTAAAATCGCCTTATCTCTCTTCTTTGTCTTATCCCAGTAGCTCTTCTGATGCCTTGTAAGACCCGTGCCGTTTGTAACGGCATCAAGCATGATCATGACCTCGTCGTCTTGAAGAGCTTTAATCTCTCGTTCCCCTGCCTTTGGGACACGAATAGGGTCAAAGCCGTCTGTAATATTTTTCTCTACAAGCTCATCCCTATACAAATATTTAAACAAAACAGAAATCGAGGACTTCTTCCTCGCAAGTGTTTTGTTGTTATTTTCGTATATTGTGACTGTATTATCCGTTTCAACCTTATACTTTCTGCAATAGTCAATAAACATATTAACGTCAATAGCACGCACCCTATTTAGCTCGGAGGCCTTGATTTTAGAGGTTTCATCAGCTTCTACAAGTCCTGTTTCGTCTATCAAATAATTAAAGAAAAAATGAATGTCCTGCAAGTATGCGAGCCTTGTCATAGGCAATACATTTCCGCGTAAATAGGAAAAAAATCCACGCAAAAAACGTGGAAGTTCATTTTCTATTGCTTCACACTGCTCAAAAATCTCAGCTTCCTTCTGTACAATGTTATCGGGTTTATCGCTTTTGTTGTGTATTCTTATATCCTTACTTGCCATAGTTTCCCCTAACAATTTCTATAGCTTCTTCAAAACTCTTATGACTCAAATTTATCCAAAGCATATCGTCGTATTTTCTAAACCATGTGAGCTGCCTCTTTGCAAATCTGCGTGAGTTGCGCTTAATAAGTTCGACCGCAGTATCTAGGTCATACTCTCCATTTATGTATGAGAGCATTTCCTTATAGCCTATCCCCTTCATGGAAATATCATCCGCAGATATTCCCATATTCAAAAGGGCACGTATTTCCGACTCTAGCCCCTGCTTTATCAAGATATCAACACGTCTATTTATTCTATCATAAAGTTCTTCTCTATCTCTATTTAAACAAAACAGCTTCGCGTCAAATTCTTTGTATTTTCTATTCTTTACGCCCTCAAAATCCCCTGGATTCTCTCCAGATTCGAGTATCTCTATTGCTCTAACAACTTTTTTTATATTATTTGGATGAATCTCACCTGCTCTTTTGCTCGAAAGTTCAGCTAGCTTAGCGTGTAAGGCTTCGTTACCCTCTTCTTCGGCAATTCTATATAGCTCATCACGTCTTTTGTTGAATATGCCACCCTCAGGCTTATTCGAGAAATCCATATCGTAGATTACACTATCGATGTATAGTCCCGTACCACCTGATAAAATAGGCACCTTACCTCTTTTGCTAATGTCAATTATGCACTTCCTCGCATATTTCTGGTATTTTGCAACGGTAAATTCTTCATTTGGATTAATAAAATCAACTAGGTGATGAGGTGCTTCGCTTCGCTCTTCTTTTGTTGGCTTGGCTGAACCAATGTCCATATGCTTGTATATTTGCATGGAATCACAATTTAAGAACGATTAATTTTATCTTATCTTGGATATCCATATCAGGCTCTCTTAAACATTCTTTCCATTTCATATTTGCTGAATTTGATGATTGTAGGTCTACCATGAGGACAAGAATAAGGATTCTTGCAATTTCTCAAAGTGTTCAATAGGCTCGATACTTCCTCGTCTGTGAGATAATCGTTTGCCTTAACAGCACTCTTGCATGATTTGGTTATTAGCTTATCGATTGCTACTTGGTTTCTGAAATCGGCATTTTCATCGGTGCCTTCTATAACGTTTCTGGCAAAGATTTCTGCCTCTTTCATATTCATAAAATCAGGTACACCTCTTATAATCACGCTCCCAGGCCCGAAGCTCTCAATCTCAAAACCCAGTGATTGCAATATGCTCATCTTATTTTCTATTAGTGATTCCTCCTGAGGCGTGAGGTCGATAACTATTCCTACAGCAAGTAGCTGGGTCGTGCTTCCTGAATGACCCTCTTCCATATAAGTGGTTACAAATTTTTCGTAGTATATTCTCTCATGTGCAGCGTGCTGGTCGATTATGTAGAAGTACACATCGTCTGTCGCCAAAATATATGTTGCAAATACAACGCCAATAGGTCTAATTTCATCCCATGATATATTATTATCTTTCTTTTTGATATCAAAGCTTGAAACATCTTCTTCGAGAGTTAAGGCCGATTCTAGATTCTCATTTAATGATTCTCTCTCTATGCTTTCCTCGCGTAAAATACTTGCGAGGCTCATTTGTTCGGTACTGTTATAATCTGGTCTTGCATATATATCAACAAAACAGTCATCTCGCGAATTATCGCCCTTATCAAGGTCGCAGTGAATAGAATCTAATTCGCTGATTGAAGTTTGGTCTATTTTACTATTCAAAATATTCTCTGACGCAGGTCTTGGCATAGAATCTGCCGAAGTGATTGCGGAATGTATTGTATCAGCAATGAAGTCTTTAACTCTCTTTTCATCATCAAATTTTATGACTTTTTTGTTGGGATGTATATTGACATCGATAGCCTTGGGATCTAGCTCTAGCAACAGGAAAGCAATAGGAAAACGACCTTCAAATAATCTCTCCCTATACCCTTCTCCTATCCCCTCATCAACAACCTTGCTTTCGATTACCCTACCATTAACAAGATAAATTTGCATCTTTCTTGTATTTCTGTTAATTGAAGGTCTGGAAATTAATCCGCTTATTTTAAGTCCTGGAATTTCATCATTTATTTCTATCAGATTCGTAAAGTCATTATGATTATATACCTGCATTATGGAATTCTTCAGTTCCCCACTTCCATCGGTGGTAAAAATGATCTTTCCATTGACTATATACCTGAAGCTTATCTTGGGAAATCCTACAGCTATATTGCTCATAAAGCTTGTAATCTGTGAGGTGTCTGATGATTCTGACTTCATGAATTTAAGCCTTGCAGGTGTATTGTAGAAAAGATCTCTTATTATCATGGTTGTACCATCAGGACAGCCAATAGATGATTTGGAGATAATATCCCCAGCGTGTATTGTCAATTTTATGCCTGTCTTTTCGTCAGATGTTTTTGAAACAACTTCCATACGGGTTACAGCAGCAATGCTTGCAAGAGCTTCCCCTCTAAAGCCTAAGGTGATAAGATTTTCAAGGTCTTTCTCACTTGAAATCTTGCTAGTAGCGTGACGAATAAAGGCTTTCTCAATTTCTTTTTTTTCTATTCCAAAGCCATTATCTGTAACTCTAATATAGTCTTGGCCACCCTTTTTAATCTCAACAACAATAGAAGTAGCTCCAGCATCAATTGAATTTTCCACAAGCTCTTTGACGATTGAAACAGGTCTTTCTATAACCTCTCCTGCTGCTATTTTGTCTGAAACTGCCTTATCTAAAAGATTAATCTTCATGAATTATTTCCTTCAAGTCTTCCAAAATACGGATTGCCTCAGATGGGCGAAGCTCATTAATATCTATGTTAGATATTTTATCCTTGATTTTAAATTCTATATCTGGTTTATACTCTTTTATTTCTGTAACCTGACTATGAGCCAAAGTATTTTCGTTTATTACATTACCATTATCAGGAAAATCATTATGACGTAAATTATCGTGTTCATCCTCTAGTTCACCTAGCTTATTTTCAGCATCTACGAGGACTTCTTTCGGAACACCGGCAATCTTAGCTACATGAATACCATAGGACTGGCTGGCAGCTCCACTCACTATTTTGTGCAAGAAAACAATTTCACCGTCCTCCTCATGCACATCGACATTCAAATTTATAATGCCCTCGATCTGTTCTGCCAAAACAGTCAACTCATGGTAATGTGTGGCAAACATCGTCCTAATCATTTTATCAGGTTTACATAAATAATTTACGGTTGCAAATGCAATGCTCATGCCATCGTAAGTGCTTGTTCCTCGCCCTATTTCGTCGAGAATAACAAGACTCTTTGATGTCGCAGATGCCAAAATATATGCAAGCTCACTCATCTCAACAAAAAAAGTGGATTTTCCTTGACTGAGATTGTCTGACGCTCCTATTCTTGTGAAAATACGATCTACTAATCCAATCCTTGCACTATCACACGGTACAAAGGATCCCATCTGTGCCATCAGAACGATAAGAGCGGTTTGTCTCATATACGTAGACTTTCCTGACATGTTCGGGCCAGTTATTATAGACATATACTTATCCGACCTATCAAGGTTAACATCATTTGGAACAAACAGATTTCCCCCATCCATCCCCTCAACTACGGGGTGTCTACCTGCAACTATGTCAATCTCAGTAGATTCATCAATCTCTGGTCTAACGTAATTGTTTTGTGCTGCTACATAGGATAGAGAGGCTATTACATCCAAGGTCGCTATCTTGACAGCTGTTTCCTGAAGTTTTGGAATTTGAGGCAGTAACCACCTTCTGAGTTCTTCAAACAATTCAGCCTCAAGCTTATTAATCTTCTCTTCTCCGTTCAATATTACAGATTCCACTTCCTTCATCTGCTGAGTTATGTATCGCTCGTTATTGACAAGTGTTTGCTTACGAATATATGAATCAGGGACCTTATCAATCTGGCTTTTATTTATATCTATGTAATATCCGAATACCTTATTAAATCCTACCTTGAGATTTTTGATTCCAGTTCTATCACGTTCTTTGGATTCAAGCGAGGCCATCCAGGACTTTCCATCCTTGATAGAATAATTAAGCTCATCGAGTTTTTCTGAATATCCTGGGTTAAATATCCCACCATCTCTTATTGAAAACGGAGCATCCTCCCTAATTGACATTTCAATTCGATTTTCGATATCCGAAAAATCATAAATGTGTTCATATATATCTAGAAGCATCTCAGACTTGACGTCTTTTAGTAATTCTTTAATTTCCGGTAGGAGAGAAAGAGATTTTTTCAGAGCTATCATATCTTTCGGATTTATAGTTGAAGTCGCAATTTTCGCAGTAATCCTCTGAAAGTCATATATTTTGTCAAGCATATTCCTAAGGTCATTTAAGATAAGAGGATCAGATTTAATCTCTTCAACAGCATCAAGCCTATCGATAATTTCGTTTGACTTATTTAGGGGTTCAATTAGCCATTGCTTAAGCATCCTAGCCCCATGAGCTGTCTTTGTTTTGTCCAAAACATAAAGAAGAGAGCCCCGCTTCTCCTTATCATATAAGGTTTCAGTCAATTCCAGATTTCGCATGGTAGCCTTGTCAAGCGACATATTAGTTCCGATATCATATATTCTAATATCACTAATGTGCTCCATATCCTTCATCTGAGTTTCTTTAAGATACTCAAGAATTGCGCCTATCGCTTCGATTGGTCCCCTATCTCCTAAAATTCCGATTGCAGATAGATTATCAATGTTAAAATGTGATTTGACAATGTCTTCAGATGCTGACAGAACAAAATAGCTGTCAGGTCTAGCCGTAATATATGCCGATGTTAATTCCGCGAGCTTATCTGTTGTTATAAAATCATGAATTCCTTCGTTTATGATAATTTCAGATATACCGAGCTTATCAATTTCATTGAGCATATCCTCGAGTGTTTCAGATGATGCAGGCTTATATGTTGCTGAAAATTCACCCGTTCCTATATCTACATATGCCAGCTGGAATCCTCCTCTGACATAACAAAAAGTAGATAGATAATTATTTTCCGGAATATTAATATCATCACCAATATTATTGGTTCCGGGTGTAATAATTCTAACTACTTCTCTCTTAACTATCCCTTTTGCAAGAGCAGGATCTTCTGTTTGCTCACATATCGCAACCTTATATCCTTTGTCGACAAGAGGTTTGATATAAGTATTTACAGAATGAAAAGGCACCCCACACATAGGTGCCTTTTCTTCTAATCCACAATTTCTACCTGTGAGGGCTATCCCAAGAACCTTGGATATTTCAAGTGCGTCCTCAAAGAAAAGCTCATAAAAGTCACCTAATCTATAAAAAATTACACAGTCAGGATATTTTTCTTTGATCCCCATGTAATGCCTCATCATGGGTGAAAGTTTCATATAGACGCTCCTCCTTGATTTTACTACCCTCTTAGCAAATATTATTTGCCTTTTTTCTTATTATAAGCTTCAAGACCAAGTCTTATAAGCTCAACTCCTCTTCTCATATTGTCCTGGTTTAGAACATATGCGATTCTCATCTCATCCTTACCAAGACCTGGTGTTGCATAGAATCCTTCTGCTGGAGCAAACATTACAGTTTCTCCATTATCCTCAAATTCCTCAAGAAGGAATAATAAGAAATCTTCTACACTGTCAACAGGAAGCTTAGCAGTCATATAGAATGCGCCTCCAGGCTTCTGGCAAACTACGCCAGGAATCTTCATTAGTTCCTCATAAACGACATCTCTTCTGCCGCAGTATTCTTTCTTAACTTCATCATAGTATGATTTAGGTAGTCTGAACAAAGCAGCTGCTCCAACCTGGTCAACTGTGGATGAGCAAAGTCTTCCCTGTGCAATCTTCATAGCATTCTTCATGAACTCTTCGTTCTTAGAAAGCAATAGTCCAATTCTTGCTCCACAAGCTGAATGTCTCTTAGAAACAGAGTCAACGATGATTACTCTGTCAGCATATTCAGGAAGCATTCCAAAAGAAGTAACTTCTCTATCATCATATGCAAATTCTCTATATACCTCGTCTGCTATAATCCAAAGATCATGTTCCTTAGCAATTTCACCGATAAGCTTCATCTCATCTAAGGTTAAAACTGTTCCTGTAGGGTTACCTGGTGAAATACAAACTATTGCCTTAGTCTTATCAGTTATGCATTCTTCAATCTGCTCTCTCTTTGCATAGTGATATCCATCTTCAGCCTTGGTTGTAATAGGAACAACCTTGCCACCTGCTGTAGTAGCAAAGGTGTGGTAGTTTGTATAGAAAGGCTCAGCGATGATTACCTCATCTCCAGGGTTAAGAAGTGCTATAAATGTCATAGTAAGAGCTTCAGAACCACCTGTTGTAACGATGATATTCTTTCTTTCAAAATCAATTTTGTAATCCTTGAAATATTCGATAACTGCATCCTGTAAATCTGTATTTCCGCCTGATTCAGCATATGCAATAACTTTTTTGTCATATGCTTTGATAGCATCCATAAAAACTTCAGGTGTAGGAACATCAGGCTGACCAATATTTAGATGATATACCTTTTTCCCAGCATCTTTTGCTTTCTGAGCAATTGGATTGAATTTTCTGATTGGCGAAAATTGCATCGCTAATACTTTGTCCGACAGATTCATTTTAACGTCTCCTTTTTCTCCTGAATAAATTATCGTTATAAAGTGTCATGAGATGCTTTAACAACCTCATGTATACACAGTTCATTATAACCTATTTCATATGATTTTTCTAGATATAAAAGATATTCTATATTCCCTTTTGCACCCTTTACTGGTGAGAAACTCAGTGCCAGTGGACATAAACCTGATTGTTTGGCATAATCCATCGATTTTTCTATTACTTCTTCGTGCACCTTCTCATCTCTTACTATACCGTGCTTTCCAACTTGATTACGGCCAGCTTCAAACTGAGGCTTAATGAGGGCCACGATTTTACCACCATCCTTTAAAATCTTTGATGCAACCGGGAACATATGCTTTAGAGAGATGAACGAAACATCTATTGAAATAAAATCAATAGAATCATATAGATTTTCATCATCCAGATATCTTATATTGCATTTTTCCATGTTTACAACTCTTGGATCCTTTCTTAACTTCCAATCGAGCTGTCCGTAACCGACATCAACAGAATAAACTTTTGAAGCTCCATTTTGCAGCATACAATCCGTAAATCCACCTGTAGATGCTCCCATGTCCATTGCAATAGCACCATCTAAAGAAATATCCCATAGCTTAATAGCCTTCGCAAGCTTTAGTCCACCACGGCTGACATATGGACATTCATCCCCTTTAACCACAATCTCACAGTTAAATGGAAATTCTGTTCCAGCCTTGTATTCTTTCTGCCCATCAACAAAGACAAGTCCTGCCATGATTGCACGCTTTGCCTTCTCGCGGGATTCATAATAACCTTCATTGACGAGCAGTTTATCTAATCTTTCTTTCTTCATCTTTTTAAATTTAGCTCATTATACTTACTTTTAATCGCTTCTGCGATAGATTTAGCATCTAATGAATACTTTTTCTCAAGACTTTTAAGATCGCCGTGTTCAATGAATTTATCTGGCCATCCAATAGTAATAATTTTATTATTATATTCCTCTTTGGAAATTAAAGAAGTCTGATTATTTTCAAATCTATCTCTATCAATTCTCTGAGTATAAAGTTTTGCACAGAATTGTTCTCCGAATCCACCATTTAAGGTTCCATCTTCAAGTGTTACAATGAGCCCTGATTTATCATCAAATTGTGACAAATCAATCGGTTTAACCATTTTTACATTGACAATTCCAACGCTCATGCCCTTATCTTCTAGAATCCCTCTTATATCTTTTGCTTTTTCCTGCATTCTGCCAACAGCCCAGATGTCAACATCTTGACCCGAGCAATATCTCTCGGTTGCATATTTTGTTAATTCTGTTACTGCATTTTCTGATGAGAAATTTGAATCTACAGAAGTGTCACTGTTTATAGGACACTCCCCTCTTGGATACCTTATGGCACATGGCGATTTTAAACTATATGCAATTCTAAATGCTTCTCTGAGCTGCTTCTCGCCATTTGGTGTAAATACAGTCATATTCGGCATAGTTGACAAATATGCGATATCAAAGTTTCCATGATGTGTTTCACCGTCTGCACCGACAACGCCGGCCCTGTCTATTGCAAAAATAACAGGGAGCTTCTGGATACAGACATCTTCTAAGATTTGGTCATAGGCTCTTTGGAGGAATGAAGAATATATCGCAACAACTGGTCTAAGACCGCTTGCAGCCATTCCTGCTGAGAATGTAACGCCATGTGCTTCTGCAATACCAACATCAAAAAATCTCTCTGGAAATTTATCGGCAAATTTTCTAAGACCTGTCGCATCACACATAGCAGCTGATACAGCAACTACATCATCGTGGTCTTTTGCCATAGATAGAATCTCATCTCCTGCTATGCTTGAGTATGATATACCCTTTGATGGATTTGGAAGCCCTGTACATGGATTGAAGCTTCCAATACCATGAAACTTATCAGGATTATTTTCGGCACTCCTGTAGCCCTTGCCTTTTTTTGTGATAGCGTGAATCAATACGGGACCATTTATTTTTTTTGCAGCCTGCATAGCGTTGACAAGTTCTTCCACATTGTGACCGTCAACAGGGCCAAGATATGTAAGACCAAGTTCTTCAAACAAAACACCCTTAGGCAAAAGAGCATACTTCATGTGATCCTTTGCATTTCTCATTCCCTTATAGAGAGAATCTCCTATGTAAGGAACATCGACAACCTTCCTTGCAGTTTTCTTGATATTTAAGTATTGATTAGATGTTCTGAGATTTCTGAGATGCTTTGCCAATCCGCCAATATTAGGAGAAATTGACATGCCATTATCATTTAATATTACTATGACACGTCGTCCGCTTTCACTGATATTGTTTAGCCCTTCAAATGCAAGTCCGCCAGTCATTGCACCATCTCCTATGATAGCAACAATATTGTAGTCATCGTGTTTAACATCTCTACTTACAGCCATCCCCATAGCCAATGAAATAGCAGTGCTGCTATGACCAGTGTCGAACACATCATGTGGACTTTCGCAAATCTTAGGAAATCCACTCATACCTCCAAACTGTCTCAGCGAATCAAAGCCTTTAGCTCTACCGGTCAATATTTTGTGCACATAACTTTGGTGCCCTACATCCCATATCAGTTTGTCTTTTGGACTGTTAAAAGCAAAGTGTAGTGCAAGTGTTAATTCAACAACACCAAGGTTAGGAGCCAAATGTCCCCCTGTTTTTGAAACTTTCTCTATGAGGAAATCCCTTATTTGATAGCTGAGCAGATCCAGCTCGTCGAAAGTCATTTTCTTTAAATCTTTAGGGAAGTCATATTCATAAAGTGATTTAGACATTTTTACCTCTTTCTTGTAGATAGCTTGAGAACAAGATCCCTGAAGAAGGCGGCATTATCGTAATAATCTTCAATGGCTTTCACAGCCTCTTCAGTATATTCATGGAGCTTTTCTTGGGATTCTTCAATTCCCTGTTTAGTGACGTATGTAATCTTCTTACTGTCTTTATCAGAACCAATGTTTTTGCCAAGCTCTTCACTATTTCCAACTTCATCAAGTATATCGTCAGCTATCTGATAAGCTAAGCCCAAATACTCTGCATAAGTTGTCATTTTATTCATCATATCTTCGTCAGCACCTCCGACGTAAAGCCCAGCTCGAACGGCAGCAACTATTAAAGCACCAGTTTTGTTGATGTGAATGTATTCAATCATTTCAAGTGAGCTGTCCTGATTTTCAGACTCCATATCAGAAACCTGACCTGCAACCATGCCTCTTACTCCTGAATATTTTGCTATGGCATACATTGCATTAATTCTCCTCTTCAAATTATCCATATTGTCAAAATGAAGATATAGATCCTTAATCATTATCTCAAAAGCTGTGTTCAAAAGACCATCGCCCGCCAGGGTTGCAATTGCATCCCCAAACACCTTGTGGTTCGTTGGCTTCCCCCTTCTTAGATCGTCGTTATCCATGGAAGGAAGGTCATCATGTATTAAAGAATAAGTGTGAATATATTCAATTGCTGAGGCATAAGCGAGAGCATCTTCAGCCTTTCCGCCTGCAAACTCACATGCAGCTAGAAGCAGTGTCGGTCTGAGACGCTTTCCGCCTGAATCAAGAGAATATCTAATAGCCTCATAAAGACTATGACTCTTTTCATCAATCTTAGGTAGATAGTCTGGGAGATAATCATTGATCAAATCTAAATATCTTTTGTATGTTTTCTTCACATCATCCATCTTTTTCATCTCCTTCTATTACAGTTTCTATTTCAAGCTTCGTTTCTTCCAATATTTTCATGCATTCTTTATAGCTCTCCATGCCATCTTTATAGCATTTTAAACTCTCCTCAAGCGTCAAATTGCCTGAACGGATTTTTTCGCTCATCTGATTTAAAATTTTCAAATTATCTTCAAAACTTATTTTATCCATGCTCGTCCTCATAATATTTAATAATATAATCAGTATCTACTCTTTATCTTCAACCAAACAAAATAGTTTGCCGTCATGTAATGTGACTGTAATTTTTTCTCCTGCATCCACGTCATTTACGGATTCAATAATATTTTGTCCGTAATCTGCTGCGAGAGAATAACCTCTTTTTAATATTGATTCGGGATTATTGGCTTCAAGCGTAAGTGCTGCATTCTGGCACTGATGGTTGAGCCTGATCAATAAATTTTCAATTTCTCTTCTAAGTGCAGAAATTGAAAGTTCAATCTGCCTTTCCACTATTTTGCTCCTACCACTTAGAGAGTCTTTGAGTAGAGTCGCTCTGTCATTCAAATATTCTATGAGCTCAAATGAATTATATGCTGCCTTTTCTGCCGCAGCAGTCGGTGTTTCAGCTCTATAATCCGCAACCATATCGCATATTGTAAAGTCCGTTTCGTGACCTACGGCTGAAATGATTGGAATCTTTGATTCGAAAACAGCCCTTGCCAAAGCTTCTTCGTTATATGCCCACAAGTCTTCTCTTGAACCTCCACCCCTTCCGACTATAAGAACATCCATATCGGGATAGATTCTGTTAGCTTTTCGGATTTTTTCGGAAACATCCTTTGCAGCCTCAGGACCCTGAACAAGGGATGGGAAAATCGATATCTTTACCCTGTCATTCTTATTAGAAATCGTTGAAATTATATCTTCAATTGCAGCCCCATCTCCTGAAGTAATAACTCCGATATGAGAAGCAAACCTAGGAATTTCCTTCTTATATTCACTACTGAAAAGACCTTCCGCTTCGAGTTTCTGTTTAAGTGCTTCAAAAGCCATTGCCATGGCGCCATCTCCGGAAGGCTTCATAGAATTCACAAATATCGAATATGTGCCATTCGGCTTATAAACGCTAACAAATCCTGTAATTTCAACATTCATGCCGTCATCAGGCTCAAACCTTAGGTATGTCGACCTATTCTTAGACAGAAAGCAATTTACTTTGGCAGATTCATCTTTAATAGAAAAATATTTGTGACCACTGCTGTGGTTCTTATAACCTGTAATCTCACCAGTTATTTTTAAATTTGATAAGGTGCTATTTCCCCTCATAAGAATGTCTATATAATTATTAAGCTGTGAGACTGTTATAGGCTTAATTACGTCCTCTTTCATACCTAACAAAATACTTATTCCATTCTCTCTTTAGCAATCGTTTTCTCAATTGCTCCAAGAACTGCATTGATAAAAGCAGGTGAAGTATCTGTGCCATATATTTTGGCTAGGTTCACCGCCTCGTTAATAGTTACAGCTACGTCAATATCATCGAAAAACAAAATCTCTGTAATCGCAAGTCTTAATATTGAAAGATCAATTTTTACAATTCTTTTGATATCCCATTCCTTAGAATAATTTTTGATATATTCATCAATTTTTTCATGGGCATTTAAGAAATTGTTATAAAGCTTTTCGCAATAATTTTTATCTAAATTTTTTTCATCATCCTCAAAGTATATTTCCTTATCACAGCCATCAAAATCATTTCTTGCCTCAATCTGGAAAATAATTTTCATCATTTTTTCTCTTGATATTTTTCTTCTATTTACGTTCATTAATTTTCCTCTTAAAGTTTACACCTTGAACATGTATATCTATTTTTGCAATATTTAGCTGAAAATCTTGCTTTAAAGATTTTGCAACGTTTTCCTGTATATTCCACGATATTTCAGGTATGTTTTCACCGTAGTTAATCGTCACAAAGATATCTATAATATATCCTCTTTTATCCTTGCTTATCTTTATACCCTTGTTTGGGGAATTTATGCCCAATATACTTTTTGAAAGCTGCTCTGTTAAATTTTCAGTCAAGCTAGAAACACCCTGCGTGCCTAGAACGATCTCTTTAATGCTTGAAATGATATCCTGTTCATTCACGACACTCATATTACTCTCCGCATTCCTCATCTTCAGCATCCTCTTTTGTTTCTGTTACTACAAGCTTAACCTTATCAATCCTTCTCTCTTTAACAGAAGTAATCGTAATTTTGTAGTTACCAAAATCAACTTCTTTGCCAAGATCTGACTCAGTAGGTATTTCACCAAGATGGTCAATTATGAATCCACCTATAGTTTCGCTGCTGTCGGATTCTAAAACTATGCCATAATCCTCCTCAAGGTCATCAAGGCTAACATTACCGTCAATAAGGAATGTGTTCTCATCTATTTTGTTAACAATATGTGCATCCTCGTCATACTCGTCATCTATGTCGCCTACTATCTCCTCGACAATGTCCTCCATAGTTACAATGCCGCTGAATCCACCGTATTCGTCAATTAGAATAGCGATATGATTCTTAGTCTTCTGAAGTTCAAAGAAAAGCGAATCTATATTCTTTGTTTCAGGCACAAAATACGGCTCTCTGAGTATCCCTCTTATATCAACCTTATCAAATCCAGTTTCCCTTGCCTTAATCAGATAATCCTTTATATTTAATATTCCGATTATATTATCATAATCATCCTCATACACTGGAATCCTCGAGTATCTTAGCTCCATTAGCTTATCAATATATTCGGATGTAGGCTCCAGAATATCTATCGCAAAAACATCAGTCCTAGGCGTCATAATTTCATATGCTAATTCATCGTCAAAGTTAAAAATAGACGAAATCATCTTCCGACCTTCCTCTTTGATAATACCGCTCTCCCGTCCGACTTCAAGCATCGACATTACCTCATCTTCAGAAAAGAATTTATTTTCGATATCAATATCCTCTTTGAACAATATGAGAATAATGTTCACGATTGTTTTCGATATCCAAAACAAAGGAAGACTAATTATATGCAAGCCATAGACAAAATAGCAGCATTTAATAGCAATTTTCTCGCTGTGAAGAAGTGCAAATTTTGATGATAGCAGTATGGAAAATGTAACGACAAGTATCAGCCATAAAATTACAAGCAATATAAAATCATACGGAATTTTCCATAAAATAAAGATAGAATAAGAAAAAATCAGTAGCGAAAATAACTTGATAGAAAATTGATATTTAAGAGGTCTTTCTAGCAGATTAATGGTAAAATCAAGTCTTTTTAAATATCTTTCATTCTCATCTGTGAATTTTTTCAGTCTGCTCTGGCTCGTGCTGTCAAGTGCTGTCGTAAAGCTTTGAAATAAGCCAAGCAAAATTAAATTTATAAATAATATTATAAAATGTCCGTATAAATCGGGGTCAGATTTCATCTTTTTCTCCTTAAAAGAAAATTTCTCTCTACTGGAAAATTCATTTCTATATTTATCATCTGTTGTGCATGAGGTGCAGAATCAATAGGTTCGCCTGTTTCTGCATCTAGCATATTTTCCACCTTCATCTTGTAGTATTCTATTCCTGGTCCAAATACCTCAATCTCATCACCTACGTTTATTTTGTTCCTTTGCTCAACAAGTGCAAATGATGTTTCCTTGTCATACTCTTTTACCACACCGAGGAAATCATACTCTCTCGAATATGCATTTGTTACATAGTTCTGATCCTCGTTGTCCGGTTTGTCGAAGTAAAAACCCGTAGTAAATTCTCTATTGCTCGCCTTGTTAAGTTCTTCAAGCCATGACTTGTCGAATTTGTAATTTTCTGGATCTTCTAGATACGAATCTATTGCTTTCCTATACGCTCTTACAACTGTTGCAACGTAGAACATACTCTTCATTCGACCCTCTATCTTAAGAGAGGTTATGCCCGACTCAATAATTTGAGGTATGTGCTCAATCATGCATAAATCCTTAGAATTCATGATGTATGTGCCTCGCTCATCTTCCTCAATCGGATAGTAAACTCCCGGCCTTTTCTCCTCTACAAGCTGATACTTCCAGCGACAGGGATGTGCGCATGCTCCACGGTTGGCATCTCTTTCTATCATGAAATTGCTGAGTAGACAACGTCCTGAATATGATATGCACATTGATCCGTGAATAAATGCCTCAATCTCCATCTGGCTGCCTATTTCGTCATAAATTTTTCTGATTTCTTTAAAAGAAAGCTCTCGTGCAAGTACAATCCTGCTAACTCCTTGAGACTGCCAAAATTTTGCTGTCATGTAATTGGTCATATTGGCCTGTGTTGAAAGGTGAATTTCTGCATCTGGAATTACAGATTTTATCATGCTGAGGACACCCGGGTCGGAAACTATGAAAGCATCTATGGGAATATCTTTGATTTTTTCAAGATATTCCATAAATGGTTTTACATCTTCGTTATGCGCAAATATATTGGTCGTTAAATACGCTCTCTTGTCAAGAGAATGTGCAAATTCAACGCCTTCCTTGATTTCATCTATATTTAAATTTCCGGCAGCAGATCTAAGGCTGAACATTTCTCCGCCAAAATAAACTGCATCTGCACCGTAAATCAACGCTGTCTTTAACTTTTCTAAATCACCTGCTGGTGCTAAAAGTTCAATTTTATTCATCAAACCTCCCATTTATTTTAGTTATGCTTATACCGTCACCAATTGATAAAATTTTTGTGTCAGTATTAGGTATATCACAAATATAATCAACAAAAACTCTCATTCTTCTAATACTAGTTTTGTGTTTTTTGTTTATTTCATCATCGGATGTCATGCCCTTCATCAAAATATTGTCACATATTATGAATGAGCCCTCTTTTGTTATAGGCAAAACCAAATCAAAAAACTCACGATAATGACTCTTAGCAGCATCAATAAATATAAAATCAAATGCTTCCGACTTCCACTCACCGTCCTGCTGAAGCATTTTCAGAAATTCCATGGCGTCCGAATGAGCTACAAATATATTATCCTTTTTAGAATGCTCTGTTATATTTAGCTTTGCCTGCTCCCACATTTCATCATCTCTCTCAACAGATAAAACTGTTGCTTCTGGCAAAAGATATGAAAAATAGAGAGCAGAATAACCAATCGCTGCACCTATTTCAAGTATCTTCTTTGGATTAATCAGAGGCAAAAATGTCCCAAGAAACATCTCTGTTTCTCTTAGGATGATTGGTATATTTGAGCTCTCACCCTCTTCTCTGAGAGATGCCATTTGAGGATTTAACGGTCTATAATATTTTTCTATATATTTATTTACAGATTCACTTCTAATCATTTTCCTTATTTGCCGCTCTTTTCAAGTGCATCGTAATATTCTTCTTTGTCTTTTAAAAACTTATCATAATCCACAGAGTATTCCATGCTTCCATCGAGGTTTGAGCTTACAACAAAATAGATGTATTTGGTTTTCTCAGGGTTTGCAGCGGCTTTAATAGATGCCATTCCCGGATTGCATATTGGTCCAGGAGGTAGCCCTTCGTTGATATAGGTATTATAATCTGATGATATTTCGGTGTCAGCGATTGATAATACAGGTTTGTCATCTTTTAAAATATACTGTACAGTCGAACACATCTGAAGCTTCATATTCTTTTTTAATCTGTTATATATTACACCTGCCACTAAAGGTCTTTCGTCACTTTTAACAGCCTCTCTTTCGACAATTGAGGCAACAGTCATAATCTCTTTTAATGATTTCCCTGACTTATCAACAAGTTTTTTTATATCTTTGTCATATTTATCCTGAAAATTATCAAGGCAGGCCTTTATCACGTCATGAGCAGTTGAATTTTTTGCAACACTATATGTATCCGGATAAAGATATCCCTCATATTTATCTTTCCCATCGATATCTTTAGGCAAAAATGAGTAATCAAAGTTCCCCGTTTCAAGCTCACTCTCAAATTCTGACATAGTGCAAATGCCCTTTTCTTCCAGCATTTTTCCAATCTTATAAATGCTAAAGCCCTCGGGGATAGTAAAACTCTCTTGATTGCTAACGCCCTTGATAATTACAGCGGCAATCTCAGACGGCTTCATTGACTTTGCAAAAGTGTATTCTCCAGCTTTAAATTCTCCGTCATATCCCTTAATTTTTGAAAGTATTTTAAATTTAAAGGAACTGTCTATCACATCTTTTTCTTCTAATATATTTGCAATATTAGAAGTGCCAGAACCATCTGGTATGACCACATTAACCTCCGTGTTATCAGTTGAGTCTAAAGGTTTATCGAGATTTAAAAATCCAATTAGCATAAAAATTATTATAAGAATAAAGATTATCAAAATCACGAATGTTGTTTTTTTGCTTTTTTTCATATTATTCCTCTTAGTTAATGAATGTATGTATATATATTGAAAATATTTAAAGTAAAAACAAGGGACGTTTTTACGTCCCTAGTAAATCTTATTTTGCTCTTCCTAGGTATTCACCTGATCGAGTATCTATTTGTATATTCTCACCCTCATCTATGAATATAGGAACCTGTACTACTGCACCAGTTTCCACGGTCGCTGGCTTTGTTACGTTTGTTGCAGTATCACCCTTAACACCTGGTTCAGTTTCAATTACCTTTAGTACTACTGAGTTTGGTGGTTCAACGAGAAAGGCAACACCCTTATAGAACTTAAGCGTGGCTTCGTCATTTTCTCTTAGATACAAAATAGCATCTTCCATCTGTTCCTTGCTGATCGGAATTTGGTCATATGTTTCTGTATCCATGAAGTAAAAAAGATCTCCATCGCTATACAGGTACTGCATAACCTTGGTTTCGATATGAGCCTTAGGGAATTTATCACTTGGATTAAAAGCTTCCTCTCTAGTTGCTCCAGTTAAGATGTTCTTATATTTTGTTCTTACAAAGGCAGCACCTTTGCCAGGTTTAACGTGTTGAAAGTCCAAAACAACATATGGATCTCCATTCATTTCGAAGGTTATGCCTTTTCTAAAATCACCTGCTGATATCATTCTTAAATTATCTCCTTTTTAAAATTGCGAATAGTCACGCTGACTCATCGATATATTATAGCAAAAAACAGTATTTTGTGCAAATATGAAGCCCTATTGCTGTCCAATTCCCATAACCTCTCCGAGAATTTTATAAACATCATTCATCATAATAGAAAATCTCATTTCAGCTTGCATATATTGTGCTGCGAGAGGATCCTGCATAATTATACCGTAGAGTTCCTGAACCTTGGCTTGGAAATCTTCACCTAATTCTTCACCTGTTAGAGTCTTTGCCTGAAGCTCAAGCTGTTTCTGCTGAAAATCAGCTACAATTTTTGCAAGCTCTTCATTCTTGTCCAGAATTTCCTTTTGCGCCTGATATTGCTTAAATTCTTCTGATTCTCTTATCGCCTGAGCAAGCCCATGCGCCTGATCATATACGTTCATACTTCCTCCTAAAAATGTTTTATAATATTTTGAATTATCGAATTTTACTAATTGCTAATATAACTACTAGAAACTATTTTCGCTACAAGCTCATTCCTATACCTGCATTATGATTGGAATAATCATAGGCTGTCTTTTAGTTTTCTGGAATAAATAGTTTTTCATATTTTCCTTTAGTTTAGTTTTCAAAGTATTGACATCCGTAATACCCGAAGAAATAGAATCTCTTATAATCTTTGATGCTTTAGACTTCATTTCCTCAATAAAAACAGCATTTTCTTTCACGTAGATAAATCCACTTGTTGTTAGCTCAGGACCATTTATAATCTCACCCGTATTCCCGTCTATACAAACACTTATCGAAATCAAACCAGCCTCTGAAAGCTGTTTTCTTTCCTTTAGTACAACATTCCCAACATCGCCAACTCCAAGTCCATCAACAAGAATGTCCTCAGCAGATGTAACCTTGTTGTTTACACTAACTCTTTTCTTGTCAATGCAGAGTTGATCGCCATTGTCTAAAATATGAATATCCTTCCTATTCATGCCTAAATTCTCTGCAAGCTCGGCGTGCTTGATAAGATGCCTTGTTTCTCCGTGAACTGGCATAAAATGCCTAGGTTTTATAAGCGAGTGAATAATTTTCAATTCTTCCTGACAAGCATGTCCCGATACATGTATATCTGCAATATCATGATATATTACATTAGCACCCTTTTCATAGAGCTTATTTACAACATTTGAAACAGTCTTTTCATTGCCTGGGACTGGTGTTGAAGAAAATATCACAGTATCGTTTTTCTTAATCTTTACATTCCTATGTTCATCGTTAGCCATTCTTGAAAGAGCCGCCATTGGTTCTCCTTGGCTCCCCGTCGTGATTACTATGAGCTCATTATCCTTATAGTTCTTAGTATTCTTCAAGTCAACAAAATAGCCTTGCGGAACATTTAGATACCCGAGTTCACTGGCAAGCTTAACGACATTATCCATGCTTCTACCAGATACAGCAATCTTTCTGTGATGTCTTACTGCAAGGTCCATTATTTTCTGAACCCTGTGGACATTAGAAGAAAATGTCGCAATTATTATTCTGCCCTTCACCTCTCTGAAAATACTTTCAAGCGTTTCTCCAACAACCTTTTCAGATCTTGTAAAACCCGCCTTAATAGCATTAGTACTGTCAGCTAAAAGTAAATCAACGCCTTCCTCGCCAATTTCTGCTAGTCTGCCAAAATCCATAGGTTCACCGTCAACAGGTGTATAGTCAATCTTAAAATCACCTGTATGAAAAACCTTGGCACAAGGAGTCTTAATAAATAGTGAAACAGCATCCGCAATTGAATGTGTTGCCCTTATAGGTTCTATTTTAAATGAACCTATTCTAAATTCCTTACCTGCGGTGATAATATAATTTTTAGCAGTAAGCCTATGCTCCTTAAGCTTGTTACCGACAAGCCCAAGAGTGAGTTTTGTTCCATATAAAGGAACGTCAACCATTTTTAAAAGATACGGCACAGCACCGATATGGTCTTCATGACCATGAGTTATAACTAGCCCCTTGAGTTTCTCCTGATTATCTAGTATATACTGAAAATCGGGTATTACGATATCTATCCCCAGCATTTCATTTTCCGGAAAAGATAGTCCGCAATCTATGAGAATCATTTCATCCCCATACTCTACGACAGTCATATTTTTGCCGATTTCATTTAATCCTCCCAAGGGAGTAATTTTTAATTTTTTTGTTTCTTGATTTCTTTTTCTATTCAACTTTAAATTATCCCTCCTCATTTATTAAGTCCTCTGAATTTCCACGTACTCAAATTCCTTCAGATTCTTTAATTATATTAATTATTTCACAACAATGTTAACAAGTCTTCCCGGTATTGGAATAACCTTGATAACATTTTTACCATCAATATGATTAATAACATTTTCATTTGACATCACAAAATCCTCAAGTCCCTTCTTATCGAGGTTTGAGTCAACCATCAATTTTTCTTTAATTTTACCATTGATTTGAACGACGATTTCAACCTCGTCACGTATTAGTGCTGACTCATCGTAGCTAGGCCATTGCTGTTCCTCTAGCCTTCCAGAATCAAAAGCCTCCCACATTTCCTCTGCAATATGAGGTGCAAATGGATATAACAAAATAATCACATTCTTCACAGCTTCAACTAGAAAATCAATGCGAGCATTATCAAGTTCTTTATATCTATAGCATTCATTTACAAGCTCCATGATAGAGCTGATTGCCGTGTTGAAATTAAATCTACCACCAGCATCCTCTGTAACCTTCTTTATCGCAGCATTCATCATCAGAAGCAATTCCTTATCATCGGAATTATTTTTTTCATTTTCAATCTGCTTTTCAGCATTATTTTGTTCGCTGCTACTTCTTTCAACAGTTTCCATAGCAAGTCTATAAACACGATTCAAGAACCTGTAGCTTCCCTCAACACCTTCGTCAGACCAGTCAAGCTCCTTTTCAGGTGGTGCAGCAAACAAAATAAAGAGTCTAGCAGTGTCAGCGCCATATTTATTTATAATTTCATCTGGCGATACTACATTTCCAATTGACTTACTCATCTTCTTGCCATCTTTGTTTACCATGCCCTGTGTTAGCAATCTCTTGAATGGTTCATCGTTTGATACAAGCCCAAGATCTTTAAACACCTTTTGGAAAAATCTAGAGTACAATAGATGCAAGATAGCATGTTCAACTCCGCCGATATATTGATCTACAGACATCCAGTAATCGGTCTTTTCCTTTGAAAATAGCATATTATCATTGTGAGGATCGCAATACCTCAAGAAATACCAAGATGAATCAAGGAAGGTGTCCATCGTGTCTAGCTCCCTCTTAGCTTCTCCGCCGCAAGCTGGGCATTTGCAGTTAGCAAAATCCTTTGAAGTTGCTAGAGGAGATTCGCCCTTTCCTGTAAACTTAACGTCCTTTGGCAACAAAATAGGTAGGTTTTCCTCTTTTTCAGGAACCCATCCGCATTTTGGACAATTAATCATTGGTATTGGAGTTCCCCAATATCTCTGTCTTGAAATAAGCCAGTCTCTGAGCCTATAGTTTATAGTCTTCTTGCCTATACCTTTTTTCGTTATATAATCTATAATTTTTTCAATTGCTTCTCTATTATTAAGGCCATTAAACTCTGCTGAGTTTATCATCTTACCTTCAGCCTCAAACGACTCCGAAAGATTGTTAACATCAATATCAGAATCGTTAGGCTCAACAACAGGCACAATATCTAAATTGAATTTTTTCGCAAAATCGAAGTCCCTTTGATCGTGAGCTGGAACAGCCATTATAGCCCCAGTTCCATATCCCATTAGAACATAGTCTGAAATAAAGATTGGAATTTCTTTGCCAGTGATTGGATTTACAGCATATCTTCCGATAAATACACCTGTTTTCTCTCCAACTGTCGATGAGCGTTCTATGTCATTCTTATGTGAAACCTCTTCGATGTAGTCAAGAGCCGCCTCTTCTTCTGGTCTTCCTTTAATTAATTCCTTTACAAACGGATGTTCTGGCGAAATAACCATATATGTTACTCCAAATACAGTATCTGCCCTTGTAGTAAATACGTTTAATTTCTTATCAAAATCTACTATATCAAAAGAGATTTCAGCACCAATGGATTTGCCGATCCAGTTTTTCTGCATCGTCTTAACCTTATCAGGCCAGTCTTTCAATTTATCAAGATCCTGAAGTAACTCATCAGCATAATCAGTAATTTTTAAATACCACTGAGAAAGATTTTTCTTGCCTACAGTCGACTTGCAACGTTCACATTCTCCATTTACAACCTGCTCATTCGCAAGAACTGTCTTACAGCTCGGACACCAGTTAACTGGATTCTCCTTCTTATACGCCAAGCCTTTTTTGTAAAACTGTATAAAAATCCACTGCATCCATCTATAGTAGTCAGGTCTGCAGGTACTTACTTCCCTGTTCCAGTCATAAGAAAAACCAAGCTTGTCGAGCTGCTCTTCCATTTCCTTTGTATTTTTCTCTGTCCATTCAGATGGCTCAACATTGTTTTTAATTGCCGCGTTTTCTGCCGGTAGCCCAAAAGAGTCAAACCCCATAGGATGAAGAACATTAAACCCTTGCATTTTCTTTATTCTTGCGATGGCATCACCTATTGAATAATTCCTGACATGTCCCATATGAAGTTTACCTGAAGGATATGGAAACATCTCTAAAACATAGTATTTTTCTTTCGAAAAATCATCAATAGTCTTAAAGGTCTTCTCTTCCTTCCAGGTTTTCTGCCACTTATTTTCTATTTTCTTAAAATCGTATTTCACATCTCTATGAACAGTCATAAATCAATAATCCCTCTCTACTATTTTGTCTACAAGTATTCTATTACTATTTCTAAGGCACTCAAATATTTTGCTAAACCCATTCAGTCACATCTAGTTTTTCGCAATCGCCCCAGACTTTCTCGATATTATATTTTTCTCTGGAATCTTCTGTGAGAACATTAACCACAACATCAATATAGTCCATCAAAAGCCAATCTGAATTCTGTTTACCTTCAACAGCTCTTGGCATTATATCAAATTTTGCAAGTCTATCTTCAACTTCATCTACCAGTGCATTGAGCTGTCTAATTGAGCCACCGGTTGCCAAAATAAGATAGTCTGCAAACGACGATTTTTCTTTGACATCTATAACCATGATATTAGCTGCTTTCTTATCGCTAAGCGCCCTTACAGCTTCCTCTACAATCTTTAAACTATCCATTAAACCCTCTTTTCCTTCAAATATCTAAGCGCCTTGATTGTATCTTCATCAAGTACAAGTCCTTTACTTTCAACAGAAGCCTTTAAAAATTCAAGTATAAATATACAAACTCCGTCTATATCCTCAAAGGCCTGTTTGCGCAGCATGCTAGCCTCTTTATACGTTCTGCCCTCTTCACATGTGTCAGCAACAAAAATGATTTTTTCAAGCATACTCATGTTTGCTCTTCCAGTTGTGTGAAAAGCAATCGCATTCAATATATCTTCATCATCTATACCCAGTTTATCTCTCGATACAACTGCTGCTAATTTGCTATGTGATAGATTTTTATTCCCAATGTATTTATCATCAAGACCATATTTTTTTACTAATCTATCGTTATCATCCAAGGATATATTCTTTTTTAAATCATGCAAAATAGCTGCAAGCCATGTTTTGTCAACATCTACACCATAGTGAATCGCAAGCTTGCCCGCTAAATCAGCAACCCTTAAGGTGTGCTCAAACCTCGACTTTACGGTATTTTGTTTGACAATATTGAGTATCTGATTCTTATCTATAGAGTGAATATTCATCTATATACTTTTCAATCTCCTTTGGGACCATATCCCTTATACTTCTCCCATATTTTAGTTTTTTCTTAATTTCTGTAGATGAAATATTTAAAGGCGGATTTGAAAGCAGGAATATTTCGCTGCCATAAACATCCTTATAATTTCGAATTTTTGATTTAAGCTTCTCTATAGAAAAGCCAGGCCTATTTGCAACAATAAATGCCGTACTCCTTAAGAGCTCCTTTCCCTTATACCAACTATCAGCTGTCATAAGAGCATCTGAGCCACATATAAAATAAAGTTTATCATCCTTGTAAGTTCTGCGAAGCCTTTGCATAGTATCATATGTATATGATACTGTATCGGTATCAATTTCAATCTTTGAAAGCTTGAAATGAGGATGTACCGAGACAAATCTTTCAAGCATGTTTATTCTATGCTCCTCAAGTTCCATTACTCGGTTGACCTTAAACGGAGATATATTTGCTGGTAATAATATTAGCAAATCCAAACCGACTTCTCTGATACTCTCTTCTCCTATTGACATATGTCCATTATGAAATGGATCAAATGTACCGCCCAAAATTCCTATTTTTTTCATTTCAATTTAATCTCGTAGTTTTAGTCCAAGCTCCGTTAGCTGTTCTTCACTTGCATATCCTGGTGCCTCGCTGACCATGCACTGAGCATTCTGATTTTTAGGGAAAGCTATAACATCTCTGATACTTTCTTCTCCCGCAAGAAGCATTACCATACGGTCAAGTCCATACGCAATTCCACCATGAGGAGGTACTCCATAACGTAGAGCCGTTAAGAAGAATCCAAATTTTTCCTCGCAATCCTCATCTGAAAGTCCAAGGGCTCTAAACATAGTCTTTTGTACTTCCTGATCATGGATTCTGATACTACCGCCGCCAAGCTCAACACCGTTTAATACAATATCATAAGCGTTCGCATTCACTGACATTGGATCGCTTTCAATCCTATCGAGGTCTTCAAGCTTGGGGCTTGTGAACGGATGGTGCATTGCCTTAATTTCCCCTTCTTCGTTTTGCTCAAACAAAGGAAAATCAACAACCCAGAGGAAGTTAAATTGTTTATTATCAAGAAGTCCCATCTCGGAGGCAATATGCCTTCTTAAGAAGCCCAGACCGTCTTGAACATGTTTTTCTGTATCTGATGCAATTAGAATCAAATCTCCGGCTTTGCCACCTACAGTATCAACAATTTTTGAAAGAGCGCCTTCATCAAAGAACTTATTGATAGAAGAATTAATCTTTGATTCCTCAGGCTTAATCCAAACAAGTCCCTTGAGTCCGTATGCCTTAACTTGCTCAGTCAGCTTATCAATTGCCTTCCTACTGAACTTCGATCCTCCTCCATCTATGCAGATTGCAGAAATTAATCCGTCCGAATCCAAAACATCGTTAAATACCTTAAACTCACTTCCCGAAACAACGTCATTTATTTTTATCAGCTTAAATCCAAATCTCGTGTCAGGCTTATCTGACCCGTAATTTTCCATTGCATCTTTGTATGTCATCCTAGGGAATGGTGTTTCAACTTCAACGCCCATTACCGACTTCATAATATATTTGATGTAGCCTTCCTGAAGTTCAATTATGTCTTCCCTGTCCACAAAAGACATTTCCATGTCAATCTGTGTAAATTCAGGCTGTCTGTCAGCTCTCAAATCTTCATCTCTAAAGCATTTTGCGATTTGAATATATCTGTCTGTTCCACCTACCATGAGAAGCTGCTTGAACATCTGTGGCGATTGAGGCAGAGCATAAAAGCTCCCTGGATTTATTCTGCTTGGTACCAGATAATCCCTTGCTCCCTCTGGAGTTGGTTTGATTAGCATAGGTGTTTCAACCTCTGTGAATCCATGCTCGTCAAAATAGTCACGAGTCTTCTTTACAATTTTATGCCTAAGTGTTAAATTCCTCTGCATATGGTGTTTTCTAAGGTCTAGATATCTATATTTAAGTCTTAATGCATCGGAAACCTGATCGTCATCTTTGACGTATATTGGGGGCGTCTGTGATTTCGAATATATGGAAACTTCTTTTGCGATAATCTCAATCTCTCCTGTCGGTAATTCGGGGTTCTTTGATGATCTCAAAACTACTTCGCCACTTACCCCTATAACAAACTCACTCCTTATTGACTCAGCAATTTCAAGTAGTTCTTTTGGAGAATTGTCTGGGAATGTAATCTGCGTGATCCCGGTTTTATCTCTAAGGTCGACAAATATAAGTCCGCCCAAATTCCTTTGTTTTGCGACCCATCCATTAAGTACAACTTCCTGTCCTATATTGTCAGTCCTCAATTCTCCGCACATATGAGTTCTTTTAAGCAGATTATTCATTCTGTGTATATATCTCCTTTCAGCCCCTATAACAGGTCCCTATTGTTCTTTCTTTGATTTTAAAAATTCTATTAATGTGTCAGCTTTTATCTTTGTCTGTTCAGAAGTTGCCATTTCCTTGATAGACAATTCTCCTGTTGCTATTTCATCATCGCCTATGACAAGGGTGTATTTTGCACCTATTCTCCCAGCATACTTAAACTGTCCCTTAACATTCCTTGCCAAGGTGTCCATCTCGGCTTTAATGCCTTCTTTTCTAAGCTTATTCAAAAGTCCAAGGCTATATTTCTTAGACTCATTTCCTATGTATACTATGAAAGCCTCAATTGCATCAGGCTCTTTGATTTCAGTATTGCAATATTCCATAAGCATAAGTAATCTTTCTATGCCCAGCCCAAAGCCTACCCCAGGAATAGGAGGACCTCCGATTTCTTCAATCAAGTGATCATATCTGCCACCGCCACAAATTGTACCCTGCGCACCTAGGCTTGTCGTAACAAATTCAAAAGCCGTCTTGGTGTAATAATCAAGCCCACGCACAATCTTAGGATCTACAGTAAACTCAATTTCCATGGCATCGAGATTTTGCTTAAGCTCTTCGAATGCCTTCTTACAATCATCGCAAAGATAATCAATCATTAGAGGTGCATCTGCTACAATTTCCTTACATACTGGAGATTTGCAGTCAAGTATTCTCATAGGGTTTTTCTCATATCTTGTTTTGCAGGTTTCGCATAAATTGTCATATCTTGGAGCGAGGAAATCCTTCAATGCTTCCCTATGACGGCTTCTGCACTTTGGACATCCTACACTATTAATTCTAAGTTCAACATCCTTAATCTGCATCTTATGAAGAAAATCATTTGCTAAAGCGATAACTTCAGCATCAGCCATCATATCATCTGTTCCGAACACTTCAATGCCAAACTGGTGAAAGGCCCTTAACCTACCCGACTGAGGTTTTTCATATCTGAAACAAGGAGTATTATAATAATACTTTGTTGGCTGTATCTCCGCATACTGTTTATGTTCAATAAAAGCTCTTGCAGCAGGCGATGTCCCCTCTGGTTTAAGGGTAATGCTTCTGTTGCCCATATCATTAAAGGTGTACATCTCTTTATTAACAATATCAGTTGTATCTCCAACCCCCCTAACAAAGAGGTCCGTATGTTCGAAAGCTGGAGTTCTTATCTCTCCAAATCCATATAGATCGCAAATTTTCGCAAATTCGTTTTCTACGTATTGCCACTTATAACTGTCCTTAGGTAAAACATCCTTTGTACCCTTTGGTGCGTTAGTAAGCATTCTTAACCCTCCTGTTCGCAAATCCTATTTTCTTTCTTTCAATCATCTCATCAACTCTACTAATGTATTCTTGGTAGTTAGTCACATTCGGAATGCGTTCAAGCCTGTTCTCCTCTGGAAAAAAAGACTTGCTTATCCCACCTGCGCCCAGTGCTATAATATCCTCATGCTCATCCATTATCGCCATATTATAAATACAAAATGCATCATCCTTACAATACCCTGTGTTTTCGTTGGCACCTGCCATGTGTTTTTGACGATACAGATAATACGGTCTGAAGCCCTCTCGCTCCAAAGTTTCTCTGCCAAAAGCTAGCATTTCTCCAACAATTCTCCCAATCTTGTGGTAATAATCTTTATCAATATCAATCAACTTAGAGCCTCTTTTGACAGCCAATGAATGTATCGTAATATTATTAGGAGAAAGACTCAAAACTTCATAAACTGTGTTCTTAAAAGCATCCAAGCTCTCCCACGGGAGTCCCGCAATGATGTCACAATTTATTGCTTCAAACTGAAGAGCTTTAGCAATATCAAATGCTTGCCTAATCATATTTGTATCATGATTTCTCCCTATCAGTTTGAGAGTATTATCATTCATGGTTTGGGGATTGATGCTGATTCTGCTAACGCCGCCATCTACAGCTGCTTTCAGCTTTTCCATGGTAATAGTATCAGGACGTCCTGCTTCAAGGGTAATCTCCTTAACATTCGACATTGGCATGTACTCTTTGATCGTACAAAACAATTCACTCAGCTGAGATGATTTTAGAGTCGTTGGCGTTCCTCCTCCGATGTAGATGCAGCGAGGATGCATATTGTATTCTTTCATCATGCTGCCGACTTCTTTAATTTCTTTTAAAAGTGCAACAAAATAACGATCAATTTCGCTGTCTGTAACCTGATTTGAAGCAAAAGAACAGTAGCTACACCTTGTCGGACAAAATGGAATGCCTATGTAAACGCTAGCATTCCATGGATTTATGCCACCAATCATACGTTTCTGATAGCTGTAAATATCCTTAATCAAATCAAGCTTCTCATCTGAGATCAGGAAATTATTACTCATAAGTTCTTTTGTATGATAGTAATCTCCACCAAGTTTTTCAAAGGTTTCGCCCCAAAGCTTCACAGGCCTTATTCCAGTTAAAATTCCCCAATCAGGCTTATGAGATGTAAGACTAGCTAGTTTCTGATATATTTCCCTCTTAATCTCATTCTTGTCATCGCTTCCATAAACATTAAAATGTATCACTTCTTCTGCTGAATCATCTTCATCATCAGATAGTATTATATAGTCATCAGACGATAGGAAAACCCTAATCATCTCATCTAGAAGATATTTCTTTTCAAAATTATGAATTTTAATCTTGTACAAAAGGATTATACCTCTTCTCGTGCTCTACTGTCGTTTCACCCATATGTCCTGGCAACAAAATAGTGCTGTCAGGATATGTGAATATTTTGTTCTTGATTGACCCTATAATCTCATCAAAATTACCGCTGTAAAAATCTGTTCTTCCAATGGACTCTCTGAATATAGTATCGCCAGTGAACATGTAATCTCCACATATTATGCACATTCCACCTTTCGTGTGTCCTGGAGTATGTATGAATTTAAGCTTCATATCACCGACAGTTAATTCATCACCGTCATTTACATATACGTCTGCATCAATTGAAATATCATAGCCAAAAATATCTTTTGCAGCATTTAACGCAGAGTCATTTAGAATTTCACGCTCATCGCAATAAGCTAAAAGCTTAGCACCTAGAAAATCCTCCTTAAATCCAGCAACTCCGCCTATGTGATCGCCGTGTCCGTGGGTTAAAATTATATATTGAATGTCGATGGATTCGTTTCTAGCAATTTCAGTTAGCCTAGGTTCATACCCGCCTGGATCAACTATAAAACCCACGTTGCCATCGTATACTAGATATGTATTCACCTGAATTGGCGATGTTAAAAATTTATATATTTTCATTTATTATCTCCTATAGATAGTAATCATACCAGCTTGCGGGGATGTCTTTGGATAGCGCAAGATATTATCTCCTATAGACACTAATCATACCCTGTATATTTCTCATAACTCTCTGAATCTTTTGCATATGCTGTGTGCTTGTAATTGAAAGTGTCAACGTAATCTTTAGGGTATCATCTCCAAAAGGCTTTGCATTTACACCTGCAATGTGGATATCCATATCCTCACAGGCTTTAGAAATCTCAGAAAAAATACCTTTTCTATCACTAGTAATAAGAGTTATATCAACATTGTATGATTTTCCAGGATTAATATCCTCCCACTCAACATCTATGAGTCTTGTTTGTTCTTCTTCAGGCAAAGCCAATATGTTTGAACAATCTGTTCTATGGACAGAAATTCCCCTTCCCTTAGTTATAAATCCTATAATTTTATCTCCAGGAACAGGGTTGCAGCATCTTGATGTTCTTATCATCAAATTGTCAACAGCATCACCTTTGACAACTATTCCAGGGTCATCTGTTCGTCTAGGTCTTTTATCGACCTTATTCATTGACTCGATGGATTCTTCTTTTGAGGTTTCTTTCTTGGTATCTATATCGTTTAGATAAAGATTTATCAAATAGTTAGAAACCTTGCTTAGAGCTGTACCGCCTCTAGATATTTGAGAATAAAGCTCATCAGAATTTAAGTATGCAAACTCCTTCACTGCTTTATTTATGTTAGCTGCTTTTGCAACAAGCTGAGGATCGTGACTCTTCTTTCTGATACTTTTATCAAGAGCATCCTTACCTCTGGCAATATCATCACCTTTATTCTCACGCTTCAGCCACTGCCTTATTTTGCTGCGAGCTGATGAGCTCTTTGCAATTTTTAACCAATCAACGCTAGGACCACTAGAGTTAGAAGATGTAACAATCTCAACTATATCGCCGTTTTGCAGTGCGTGGTCAATTGTAACCATTTTACCGTTAACCTTAGCGCCAACACAGTGACAACCTACATCTGTGTGTATTTTAAAAGCAAAATCAAGCGGAGTAGATCCTGATGGCAAATCTATAACTTCTCCCTTTGGAGTGAATACGAAAACTTGGGTTGAGAACAGATCCATCTTAAGTGTGTCGAGGAATTCTTTTGGATCATTAACTTCCTGTTGCCACTCCAGGGTTTGTCTGAGCCAAGCAAGCTTCATTTCTTCAGAATTGCTGTCTTTGCTACTCTTACCTTCTTTGTATTTCCAGTGTGCTGCAATACCGTATTCAGCAACCCTGTGCATCTCATACGTTCTTATCTGGATTTCAAATGGCTCACCGTTATCACCAAGCACTGTCGTATGAAGGGATTGATACATATTTGCCTTCGGCATCGCGATATAATCTTTAAATCGTCCAGGAATTGGCTTCCACATAGTATGTACGATACCAAGAATAGCGTAGCAATCTCTAACTGTTTCAACGATAATTCTGATTGCAGTTAAATCAAATATTTCATCAAGCTGCTTATGTTGAAGTCTCATCTTCTTATATATACTATATATGTGTTTGGATCTTCCGGTAATGTCATATTTTAAATTCATATCCTTCATGGCATCTTTGATTTCTTCCATGGTCTGATTGATGAATTCTTCTCTTTGATCCTTCTTTACTGAAACTTCTTTTGAAAGTTCTTCAAAATCTTTAGGTTGAAGATACTTTAAAGCAATATCTTCAAGTTCAAACTTTATCGTATAAATACCTAATCTACTTGCAAGCGGTGCATATATATCAAGAGTTTCCTGAGATTTTTCCTTTTGTTTCTCTGGCTTCATAAATTTGAGTGTTCTCATATTGTGTAGTCTATCAGCGAGTTTAATTATGAGCACTCTAATATCCTTAGACATGGCAAGGAACATTTTTCTTAGGTTCTCAGCCTGAGCTTCTTCTTTGTTGTCAAACTTTATAGCACCTAGCTTTGTCACACCGTCAACAAGAAGAGCAACTTCTTCATTAAAATCTTTGACAAGTTGCTCTCTGGTATACTCTGTGTCTTCAACAACATCGTGAAGCAAGCCTCCAACAATTGTGGCCTCATCCATGCCAAGCTGTGCGAGAATGATGGCAACAGACATAGGGTGGATTATATACGGCTCACCACTTTTTCTCATTTGGCCATTGTGCAGTTCAAATGCTTTGTCAAGTGCCCTACCGATAAAATCCACATCGTAATTGCTGCTAATATTTAATAATGTGTCTAAAAATTTTTCTCTTGATTGCATTTACTATTTCTTTTCTTTAGTTTTTTTGTGTTTAGTCACATATGTAGATTTATCTTCATTCTTTGCAAATTCATACAAAAGAGGACTGCATAGGAAGATTGATGAATATGTACCTACAATTACACCTATCATAAGTGGAAGTACAAACTCTCTAATTGATGCTGAAACCATGATGAACAAAGGAATCATACAAACAATTGTAGTAAGCGATGTTACAATAGACCTATCTAGAGTCTGTGCAACACTGAAATTCAGAACGTCAATCAAAGGCTTCTTCCTGTAGAAATGCCTATTTTCTCTTATCCTGTCAAATATTACTATGGTATCATTTATGGAATATCCGACAACTGTCAAAATACCAGCAATGAATGGATTGTTTATAGTAACTCCGAATATAGCATAGAATGCTAGCATAACCAAAACGTCATGCAATACACCAACTATCGATGAGACTCCATACTTCCAGGATTTAAACCTGAATATTATATAAATTAACATTCCAACAGCTGCGAATGCAATTGACTTAACCGCATTTGTCTTAAGTTCTTTACCTATGGTAGGTCCGAACTGTTCAGAAGCTAATACCGATTCATCTTTGAGGTTGAACTCCTCCTTCATAGTATTAACAATTTTGCTTCTTTCCTTATTTTCAAGTGCTTTAATGGTTTTAATTACAACCCTGTCACCCTTCTCGCCAGAAAATACAATCTGCGGGTCAAGGTCATATTTATCCAATGCTTTTTCAATTTCTTGTGAACTTGTCTTTTTACCCATATCAAATTCAAGCATTGTGCCGCCAGTGAAGTCAATTCCATAATTATATCCACGAACTATTCCGAATACTAAACCTATTATGATTACAGAAGCGCTTATTACGTAAAATATTTTTCTCTTTTCAAGTAGTTTAAGCTTAACATCTGCAAAGGTTTTTGATTCTCTATCTTTTGGAATACCAAGAATAGCATTAAGGCTGAGTTTCTTGCTATTGGCAAGCAATCCCACAAATATTTGAGTAATTATAACAGCGGTAAAAATGCTTATTACAATACCTATCATCAATGTGAGTGCAAATCCTTTTACCACAGTCGAACCTATTTCGTAAAGAACAACTGTCGCTATTAAGGTAGTTATCTGTGCATCAAGTACTGTCGTCAGAGCGTGCTTAAATCCCTGGTCGATAGCAACTCTGAATGTTTTTCCTGCATGAATTTCTTCTTTGATTCTAGAGAAAATAATTACATTGGCGTCAACGGCCATACCAATCGAAAGAATAATACCTGCGATACCAGGTAAAGTTAAAACTCCACCCATAGCAGACATTGACCACAAAACAAGTAAAACGTAAAGCAAGAGAGAAATACTAGCCACTACGCCAAGCAATCTGTAGCACACAATCATGATGAGAAATACAAGCCCAATTCCTATGATTCCTGCAATTACGGATTTTTCAAGTGCATCTTCCCCTATTGTAGCAGTTTGAACAGATGAAGATATTTCCTTGAGTGAAACTGGAAGTGCTCCACCTCTAATTAAAGCCGCTGTAGTGCTTGCTTCATCCTTATCATAGCCACCTGCACCACTTGTTATCTCACAGCTACCATTGCTTATTACCTGTTGAACTCTAGGATTTGTTACAACCTTATCATCGAGAACGATAGCAATCTGATTTGCCTGCATACCCTGAATGGTAGGTTTAACTGTGTTGGAAAGTGCCTTAGCTGTACCTTCTTCAAATAGCTTTGAGCCCTTTCTATCAAACTTAAGGTTAATCTTATATCCCCCATTTTGTGAATCCGGGCTAATGGAAGCATCTTTAACCATGTTTCCAGTCAAAACCTCACTTCCGTCAGCAAGTATGAACCTGAGCTGAGCAGTTTTACCAATTTGATCAATGGCAGCCTCAGCGTCCTTAACGCCAGGCATCTCGACCCTAAGTCTATTCTTGCCTTCAATAACAACCGTCGACTCTGAAATTCCCATGGCATTTACACGGTTATTCAGGACTTCCTTGGTCTGCTCCATTACACCTCTTAACTCCTTGCCTTTGAGGTCTGTTTGAGCCTCCATAACGACATAAACTCCTCCATTTATATCAAGGCCAAATTTAAGAGCATCCTTAATAGACTTATACTGTCCTATACCAAAAACTGAAACATACCATCCAAACAATACAATTACAAGTATTAGTAAAGATAAAATTCTTCTAACTTTAAGATTCATCACATCACCTTCGCTTATTTAAAATTAATCTCATACACTATATATTTTACTACTTAAAGAGCATTTGAGCAAGTATTTTGCATAATAAAATATGGTGTAAAATGTACACCATATCTCAATGTCTTTCTATATCTTTCTATAAAATCATCAGCATTTTAAATATATGATTTAAACCTGCAAATCACCTAAATTATCACTATCATTTTTGCTTTCAGATTCAAGCTTCTCATCAGTCTGTTTAATATCCATATCTGTCGCTTTTGTTTCTTTATTTGCAACATTTGACTCTTCCTCAGGAGTTTCCTTCTTTAACTTCTTTGGAGAGAATTTTTTCGCCTCTTTCTTTTCCTGAGACTTTGAAGCTCTTGCTTCTGATTTAGTGAGGACATTTGAGATTGACCATCTCATAACCTCAAATTTGGTTTTATCTGCCCCTACCATGATAATTAAAGAATCAGGATTAGTCTTAACAACCTGACCACATATACCGCCAATCGTAATAATTTTGTCTCCAACCTGAACACCATCTCTCATAGCAGTGATGGCTTTCTCTTTTTTCTTTTGGGGTCTAATAAGTAAAAAATATACACCTACGAAAAAAATGATTAGAATTATAAAGTTTATACCTAGTCCTTGTGGCATGTCTTACCTCCTTAAATATTGCATAGTGGTGCCGGCGATGGGGGTCGAACCCATACGGTGTTGCCACCACAGGATTTTGAATCCTGCACGTCTGCCAATTCCATCACGCCGGCTAATTAAAAATGGTGCGGCCGACTGGATTTGAACCAGCACGGTTGCCCACACGCCCCTCAAACGTGCGCGTCTGCCTATTCCGCCACGGCCGCACAGACATTAATCCTCCGAAAAACTATCTGATCAGTTTATTTTTGCTTTCTTAGATTTGATTTATCTTTTATGGAATCAGGTTTTTCCCATTCCCAACTCTCGCAATTGTAATATGGGTTGAAAAAAGTTGGATTTGGCGATTTATTCCATCTCCCGCCTGATGCAAAACCATATTTATAATAACCAATACAGTAAAAAGGCACATCATCAGATAACTTTCTATAAAGTTTTTGATAATTAGCTCTTCTATCTTCCGGTTGTAAACAAAATTCCATTTTATTTACAAGACTAATTACATCTTCATTAGAATAACCGATTGATCCAGATTTGTCAAATAGTTTTCGCATGTCATACCTAGGATCAAAGTCGAATCCGCCGATATACATATCAAAATCACCTTTCTCAATCCTTGTGAAATACTCATCATCGGGGACTCTTTCAATCTCAACTTTAATATTAATCTTCTCCAAAAAAATCTTAATATCTTCTGCCATTGAATTCCTAATCTGACTTGATTCATTAATTAATAGTTTTAAATTAACTTCCCTTCCCTTTGGATCAACTAAAACATCTTTCTCTTCTGAACGTTTATATCCTGCTTTTTTAAGTAAAATAGATGATTTAGATGGACTGTATCCAATAATATTTTGCTTCTTCACATCAAGAAATCCAGGATAATAGATAGAGCTGTTATGTAGTCCAAGATCTGAAAAATAATCATCAACAAGCTCATCAAAATTTATTGATCCAACAATCGATTTTCTTAAGGTTTTTTTCTTTAAAAATTCATTTCTAAAATTAAAACCAATATATTCCATCTTGGGAGACTGTATTGGCTTGAAATTCAACTTCATGTTTTCAGCCTCAGTTTTCGAATTGTTTAGCTTTGAAAATTTACCTGTAATTGAACCAATCGTTATTAATCCTTTGGTATCCTCACCCTTTGTAGAAAACGAGAAATTAATATTATTTTTAGATTGCTCTCCGTAATAACCTGAATTTGGGACTAGTTCGATCTTATTTTCACTAAAACTTTTTATCATAAATTTACCAGATGATACTTGATTATATGATTTGTCATTTTTATCATATGAATCGGAGGAAATTATCGGAAAAACAAGGTTTGTAAGTGACGCATCGCTCGGTGTTTCAAAATGTATAGCCGCTTTCAAATCATCCTTTATTTCGACGTTCTCTATTTTGTTCGCATATAAATAAAACGGCCCTGATTCCCCAATATTTTTGATATATTCAATGCTGTCTGCCACATCCGTTGATGTAATCTGTTTCCCGTCTGAAAACTTTGCTTTTTCATCAATTTCAATGGTTACGGTGCCATTTTTAGCATCTGTTTTGTATTCCTTTACAAGATCTGGCGAAACGCTCAAATCCCTATTGAAGTAGAAAAGACTTGAATATAGCAGATGCCACAGTTGATTTACATCTTCTTCATCGGAAGTTAAGATGTTCATATCTTGAGGTTTTTTTATAGAAAAATATAATGTATCTGTAGCCTTAAACTGTGTATTCTCATCTTCATTATCGTCCGTATCTTGGTCAAGATAGATAAACAAAGCAGCCAAGCTACCAGAAAAAAGTACAAAACATACAATTACAACAATTATGTTCTTATGTAAAAAATCTATCACATCACGTAAAATGGATCTATTTGACTCAATTTTCATAAATCAGTTCCTCACAAATTCATAATTTTATGACTGAATAAAATTTAGCAAGAGCTCATCAATCCTTAAATGTAGCTCATCCAAGCTTCCATTGTTCAAAATTATAACATCAGAAAGCTTCTTTTTTTTATCTTCTGGCATCTGTGCTGCCATTCTTTTTTCAATTTCAGCATCAGAAATGCCATCTCGTTTGGATAATCTCTTAATTCTTTGATCTCTTGATGCCAATACCATCCAGACCATATCAACATACTTATCAAGTCCAACTTCAAATAGAATAGGAGCATCCAAGAAAATAATTTTTTTCTCAGGCACAGCCGTATCCATTATATCTTTAACACGTTCTACGGTCTTTTTTGTAACAATATTTTGCAAAAACTCCAAATCTTTTGGTGAGTCAAAAACAATAGATCCTAGTTTTTTTCTATCTATTTCTCCATTTGATTTTAGAATTAACTTTCCAAAATGTGATACTACACTATTGTATGCATCAGAGTCCTCATCTAAAATTTTTCTTGCTATTTTATCGCTGTCAATAACTTGAAAGCCTTTATCTATAAGATGTTTGCATACACTGGTTTTTCCTGAGCCAGTACCGCCTGTTATTCCTATTTTTAATATTTTTTTATTATCTATATATTTTTTATTAACCATAGCTAGATTTAAACGTTATAATATATGTTTGATTACTTATAGTTGAATTTAGACATATTAATATATATTTGATTGAATATTATATGCAATTGATATTACTTTAAGTCGTACCACGAACGACCCTCATCTATATTTGACGCCATTTTAACAGAAAGCGAGGCAGCACCTTCCATTTCTTCTTTTAAAATTTTGACCATTAAGTCTTTTTTTTCAACTGGGCCCTCAAGTATTAATTCATCATGTATCTGAAGAATAAGAGAGATGTCACTTGATTCAGCCTGAATTCTTTTGTGCACATTATTCATAGCTATCTTTATGATATCCGCCGCTGAACCCTGGATTGGAGAATTCATCGCGAGTCTTTCTGCCGCCTTTCTTACCATAAAGTTCGTAGCATTTATATCACCAATATATCTCTTCCTGCCAAAAATAGTTGTAGAAAATCCACTAGATTTCACTCTTTTTATTTCATCATCCATATACTTTTTTACGGACTCATATTTCTTAAAATAATCTTTAATGTAATTATCTGCTTCCTTCATTGAAATATCAAGATTTTCTGAAAGTCCAAAACCGCTCATACCATATATAACTCCAAAATTAATTGCCTTTGCTCTACTCCTAAGAAGAGGTGTCACATCTTCCGACTTTACTCCAAAAACCTTCATTGCAGTTAATTTATGAATATCTTCCCCATTGTTAAAAGCATCAATTAGAGCGTTGTCACCTGATAGATGTGCCAAAACCCTAAGTTCTATCTGAGAATAATCGGCTCCAACTAGAATTCTATCTTCACTAGAAGATACAAATGCTTTCCTTATTCTTCTTCCTTGTTCAGTTTTAATTGGAATATTTTGGAGATTGGGTTCAGTACAGCTGAGTCTGCCAGTCGCCGTAACGGTCTGCATAAAGTGAGGTCTTATCCTGCCATCATTACCGACTAGCTTCAACATTCCATCAATGTAGGTGCTCATAAGCTTGGTTAGTGCACGGTATTCCAAAACCAAATCTACAATTGGGAAATTACCTTTCAGTTTGTCAAGTACAGCCGCACTTGTACTATATCCGCGTTTAGTTTTTTTAGCATATGGTAATTTTAGTTTTTCAAACAAAACAACCCCAAGCTGAGCCGGAGAGTTTATATTAAATTTTTCACCCGCTTCCTCAAATATATCATTTTCAAGTTCTTCTATCTGTGATGAAAATTCACTGCGCAATTTATTAAGAATATCTATATCAATCTTGACGCCTTTTGACTCCATACATGCCAAGACGTTTATAAGAGGCATCTCAATATCTTCAAATACACCCCAAAGATTTTCACTTTTTAAATACTCTTCTTGAACCTTCTTAATCGTTGCAACCGCAACAAAATAATGTCCAAGCCATTCCAAGGTTTTTTCAGCCGATAGATTCCTTACCCCAATGTTCTTTTTACTTTTACTATCACTATTTGAACCTTGATATACTTGCGTGAGTTTGTCTACTGAAATATATTCTAAGGATAATGTTTCTATATTATAATCTCGTTTAGAAGGATTCTTAACATATTCAGCAACCTGCGTATCGTATTTCAAGCTTAATTCATTTATTCCCATCGAAACCAATGGAAAAATATCCTCCTTAAGATTATGCCCAATAAGTGAAATCTCTTTTTCACTAAGGTAATTTAGGACTTTAACAATTTCATCCATATCTTCTAATAAAAAACCTTGAGAGGACTTTGAAAAATCCTCATGTTTAAGATATGCTAGCGAAAAGCCTTCGATAGAAGGTGGATTGATATGATTGTTGTCAGTAATTGTTTTAATGTATACGTCTTTTAAATTGCCAATATCTTCTAAAGCTTCTATAATCTCATCAGCACTTTTTGCAAGTTTAATATCTATTGGCAAAATTGATTTAGAATCCTCTTTTTCTGTGTTAAGTTCAACCACATCTAAATCAAGAAGCTTTTGAAAACGCTTAAATTCTAGCTTCACAAACCATTCTTTTGTTTTCTCTCTATCAATATCATCAAATTTCAAATCCTCAAAATCAAATTTTATTGGTACATCCCTTACGATTGTAACCAATGTTTTGTTATCCTCAAGTATGTCCTTATAATCTAAAAGTGACTGCTTTAGCTTCGGTTTGCTGATATTGTCTATTTTGTTTTTTAAATTTTCAATACTGCCGTATTCCTGAATAAGCTTCTGTCCTGTTATCTTTCCAACACCAGGTACACCTTTTATGTTATCTGACGAATCTCCCATCAAAGCCTTAAGGTCGATAAACTGCTCTGGAGTCATACCATACTCCTTAATCATGGTGTTCCTGTCATACATGTCGAAGTTAGTAATACCTTTCTTGTTGATCATAACATTGACATTATCACTTGCAAGCTGGAGAGCATCCCTATCACCTGTGACAATTAGTACATCCATATCCTTTGCTTCTGCACGTTTTGAGATTGTACCGAGAATGTCATCAGCTTCATATCCTTCTAAAGAAATATTTTTAATATCCAATGCTTCAAGAACGGACTGTAATATAGGCATTTCGCTAGCCAGATCATCAGGCATCGGTTTTCTATTAGCTTTATACCCCTCATATTGTTTATGTCTGAATGTTGGCCCTTTAAGGTCCCAAGCAACCACAAAATATTCTGGCTTATAATCTTCTATCAGCTTAAAAACCATAGACAAAAATCCGTATGTTCCACGGGTGCTCTGACCTTCTTTATTTCTCATTTCATTTTGAATAGCATAAAAGAACCTATATATAAGACTGGTTCCATCTATTGCTATCAGCTTTTCTTTTTTTGAAGTCTTATCCGTAGCTGACAATTGAATCTCCTCTTTTCGCTATCTCTTATCAATAAAATTTTTCAAAACAGCAACAACTTTCTACTAAAGCATACTTTGAACTGATTGTATTATTAATTACAAAAAAACCCGGAAGCTCCGTCAGGATATAATTGATGCCTATCTGACGATAGGTGGGTATCCTGCTTTCAACATCTGATGTCCTACGAAGGCATATCATTAATTGAAAGACTCCGGATTCCCGATAAATTAATGTAGGTTCAATTATGGTTCCTTAACGAGAGTTCTAGGTTTAAAATACTTTACTCATATAAATCAATAGCGCAGTTGTTGTGAACTTTTTGGATATCGTCATTATCCTCGAGTATATCTATGAGCTTTTTAAGCTTGTTCAGATCCTCATCCTTAGGCGTTGATTCCATTGATGGTACGTACTCTATATCGGATTCAAAAGGCGTATACCCAGCCTTCACAATTGCATTATGCACATCCGTATATGCAGCTGGATCTGTTTGAATTTCAAAATTATCATCACCAGTTATCATATCCTCAGCGCCCGCATCTATGGCAACCTCCATAAGCTCCATAATAGCATCCTCGTCCATACTATCTTCTTTTTCAATAAGGATTATACCCTTCCTTGAAAACATGTATGATACGCAGCCAGGAGTTCCAAGATTTCCACCGTATTTATCAAAGGTCGAACGAACAAAAGATGTCGTTCTATTATTATTATCAGTCAAACAATCAACTATAATTGCAACACCACCAGGTCCATAACCTTCAAAGACAGATTCCTCGTAGCTTACACCCTCAAGCTCACCTGTTCCCTTCTTGATAGCTCTCTGGATATTATCATTAGGCATGCTTATCGCCCTTGCTTTTTCAATAGCAAGTCTTAGCCCAGCATTATAATCAGGGTCTCCCCCATCTTTAGCCGCAACCGTAATGGCCTTTGCATATTTTGTAAACATCGCAGCCCTCTTTGAATCCTGAGCCGCCTTTCTTCCTGCTATAGTTCCGTGCCTACCCATGGACACCTCCTCGTTTGTTTCTTTTTCTATGTTTAAATTATACTACAAATTGATAATGCGTTCAAGCCGTCCAGCTTCTAGTTATAAGGCCTCAAGTTGATCGATCCTTGTATTATACAGTTTTCGGAACAAAATAGCTGAGAGTATGAAGCCCATTATTTCTGCGATTGGAAATGAGTACCATGAGAGTGTTACTCCATCAATTTGCATCAATATATATGCTATAGGCAAAATGCCCACAAGCTGTCTGACAACTGATGCAATCAAGCTGTAAAGTCCGTTTCCCGTAGCCTGAAAAACGGTTGATCTCATTATGCCAAATGCAGCTGGAACAAAACATAAGCTTATTATCCTAAGCGCAGGTATACCTATTTCTAGCATATTATCTGAAGCACTAAAAATCATAAGCAGCTCTTTTGGGAAAATCTGAAATAGTGCCATGCCTACTATCATTATTATGACTGATGCTGTTAATCCCTTTCGATATGTTTCCATGAATCTAGATTTCTTCCTTGCTCCATAATTATAACCAAGTATCGGCATTGCAGCCTGATTTAGTCCAAATACAGGCATCAAAATAATTGATTGCAGCTTGAAATATATTCCAAGTACGGCAATTGCTGTAGCATGTGCAGCTAGGATTGCATTGTATCCAAGGACCATGATTGAGTTTATAGACATCATAACCATAGATGGAAGTCCTACATTATAAATGTCTTTTATCGTCCTTCTATCTGTTCTAAATCCAAAGAGTCTGATATGAATACTGCTAACCTTTCTAAGGCAGATATAAAGTGCCACACAGCTTGATGCTGCCTGTCCGATAACAGTTGCTATAGCAGCTCCAGCAATCCCAAGCTTTGGCGCACCAAGAAGTCCAAATATTAAAATAGGGTCAAGTATCAAATTAATTACTGCACCTGTTATAGTTACAATCATCGACAAAACCATCTGACCTGTCGACTGTATAATTTTCTCCATGGCAAGCTGAAGCATGAAGAATATAGAACAAATCGTTATTATTTTGAGATAAGTTGTCGCATCGTTAAAAACAGCCTGGTCTTTTGTGAATCCGCCAACAAATGCGGAGGATAGAAATATTCCTATCAATGCCATAACAAAATAATTGACAAAAGCCAGCCTAATACCTACGCTTGCAGCATGGCTTGCCTCATCTACACGTTCTTCCCCTAACCTTCTTGCTATAAGTGAGTTAACTCCGACACCAGTACCAACACCAATTGCTACCATGAGCATCTGAAGCGGCATAACCAGTGAAACTGCTGTCAATGCTCTCTCGCTGAGCATTGCAACAAATACACTATCAACCACATTATATAGTGCATTGATACTCATAGAAAGTGTGGGCGGCCATGCCATCGACAATAGCAATGAACCAATAGGCATCGTTCCCATTTTATTTGTTTTTTCGATATCATTCTTGACTTGCTTCAAACAGATTCCTCCTTTTTAGAAATTTCTCATGTAAGTCCATATTTTACTCATACAAATCAAACACCTCCCTGTCAGGGGGGGTAAATATACAATAGAATAGGCAAACCGTAAGCCGGGTTCTGTATTAGGCAATCATCTATCTAAGGCGTAACATCGCTGCACGCTCATGCGGTCTACCTAACGGGCCGTGACGGGTCGCCAACCTACTGCCCTATTTGACCTTGCTCCGGATGGGGTTTACACGTCCACCTCGTCTCCGAGATGACGGTGAGCTCTTACCTCACCATTTCAACCTTACCACGGCATTACCCGTTTCGGCGGAATGTTTCTGTTGCACTTTCCCTATAGTTACCTACGCCAGAAGTTATCTGGCATCCTTACCCTGTGGAGCCCGGACTTTCCTCATGGTTCACAAATTGGAATCACGCGACTGCCTGGTTTACCTAGTCGTATATTATAACATAGAAAATGGATTTACATCAACTTCACTAGGAATAAATTCGATAGAGTTTTCTATTGTATTAATTTTACTTCCATAAATCTTCGCAGCCTGCTCAGCGAAAGACTTTTCAGTGTGAAAGTGACCCATATCGACAATCGGGATTCCAAGCTCAAGGCTATCTTGTGCAGTGTGATATTTAACATCTCCTGTGACAAATACATCACATCCAGCGTTAAAAGCATTTGATAAAAATTCAGAGCCCGAGCCAGCACATAGACCCACCTTTCGGATATTTTTTCCCCTATATCCAGTAAATCTTACTTCATGTAACGGAGTGTTTGTTATCTCGCATGCCAGCTTTATAAATTCCCCGAGCTTCATTTCAGCCTTAAGCATTCCTTGCATTGCAAATCCATCGGTTCCTGGGATTACGCCGATATCATCTAGAGCAAGCTGTTTTGTTAAATAATCACTTGTACCGCCTTCTGCGATATCATAATTTGTGTGCGCAGAATAAACTGAAATTTTATTTGATATCAGCCTCATTATCATCTTCTGCTTTGGCTGCATGTCGGATATTGTATTAATTTTAGTAAAAATCAAAGGATGATGCGACAAAATAAGATTGCATTTTCTTGATATTGCTTCGTCAATGACATCGTTTGTAACTTCAAGAGTTGTTAGTACTCTATTTACAACTTCTCTTGAGAACTGAATTTGTTCACCAGAATTGTCCCAATCCGCTGCGTTTTCTATAGGTATAATTTCGTCAAATCTTTTAAAAATATCTTTAATAAGCATCTTCAACTATTTTTCTCCTCATATTTTTAAATCATCAAATATTCTTCTCATCATATTTTTAAATCGTCAAATATTCTTATTCTCATATTTTTCAATCAGAAATTTAAGATGATTGACCATTTCTTCAAATTCTTTCATTTTCAAAGCATTGGAATCATTATCATTTGTCCTTGACATATTCTCCTTTAAATTATTTAATATTGTTTCATTCTTGAAAAGATGATGATTTAAATATTCTAAGGTTAATTCGTTAGGATTGTTTATCAAGGTTTCCGGGAAATAGTCTGATAGAAGGAATCCTTCTCCATCTGAATAATTAGGTTCTTTACATGATTCTACGAGAAGGATTTCGCAAAATCTATCTCCCTCCTTAGCAATGATCTCTTTCTTTATAGTAAAACCATTATCTCTAATCCACTTTCTCAGATAGTAAAGCTTGCTTCTCGGTTGAAGAATAAATTTCTTAAAAGAGCGGGATTTATTGAGGTCAGCGGATAAAATTTCCGTCATAAGCATGCCTCCCATGCCCGCAATAACAACATCATCAACCTCAGCATTTTCAATTGGATCAAGTCCATTGCCAACTCTTGCAGAGCAATAATTTAATGCACCTTCAGAAAGAATGAGATTCTCAGCCTTTTTTAGTGAGTTCTGGCTAATATCAGTAGCAATGGCGTAAGGGCATTTGCCTGTTTTTATCAGATAAACTGGCAAAAAACCATGGTCAGTACCAATGTCCGCCATGGTTTCTCCATATTCTATTAAATCAGCAATCGCTTGTAATCTTTCACTTAACATAATTCATATATCATTCATTATATTGCTATCTATTCCAAGTAATCCTTGAGTTTCTTTGATCTACTCGGATGTCGTAGCTTCTTTAAAGCTTTTGATTCAATCTGTCTAATTCTTTCTCTAGTTACAGAAAACTCTTTTCCAACTTCTTCAAGAGTCCTTGCTCTGCCATCCTCTATGCCAAATCTAAGCATTAGGACTTTTTTCTCCCTATCAGTCAGAGTATCTAGTACATCTAATAGTTGCTCCTTTAACATTGAAAAAGCAGCTGCCTCAGATGGTGATGGTGCATCGTCATCTGGAATAAAATCTCCAAGGTGGCTATCTTCTTCCTCGCCAATAGGTGTTTCAAGAGAAACTGGTTCAAGTGCTATCTTTTGAATTTCTCTAACCTTTTCAACTGTTATTCCCATTTCTGCGGCAATTTCGTCTGGGAGAGGTTCTCTACCGTAATTTTGTAACAGTTGTCTTGAAACCCTGATAAGTTTATTTATAGTTTCAACCATGTGCACAGGAATCCTTATAGTCCTTGCCTGGTCAGCAATCGACCTAGTTATAGCCTGCCTTATCCACCATGTTGCATATGTGGAGAACTTATAGCCTTTTCTATAATCAAACTTATCAACAGCTTTTATCAGCCCTAAATTTCCTTCTTGAATTAAGTCGAGAAATAGCATTCCTCTTCCGACGTATCTTTTTGCAATACTAACAACAAGCCTCAGATTTGCTTCACACAGCATCTTCTTTGCCGATTCATCTCCCGCTTCCATTCTTTTTGCAAGCTCGATTTCTTCTTCAGCAGTTAAAAGATGTACCTTTCCGATTTCCTTTAAATACATCCTGACAGGATCGTCAATATTGATACTTTTAGGTAATGTCGCATCAATATCAATCTCACCAGATTCATTAACTACAATTCCATCGTCATCATCTTCATCGTCAGACTCATCATTTTCAAGAATTTCCGAAAAATCCTCAGGATGCGTCCCACCAATTTCAACGCCTTTAGAAAGTAAAGACTCGAAGATATCATCCAGAACATTTTTGTCAAGGTCAATCTCCTCAAGATAATTAGCAACATCAGCGTAAGTAAGTTTTTTCTTCTTTCTATTCGCTTCAACAGCAAGCTGTTTGATTATATAATTCTTTATCTCATCAGGCTTCATTTTTTCAATTACAGCTTGATCGAATATCAAAGCAGACTTATCAGTGTTGCTCAATTGCTTATCACAGACCTTATCTTGGCTCATAAATCTACTCCTCCTTTTAACTTCTTAATATCACGTTGAATATTCATTAACTTAACCTGAAGCCTTTCGGCTTCTCGTCCTTCTTCTTCCTCATCAGCAAGTGCTATAATATCGAGAATCTTATTTTCTTCTGACAAAAGTCTTGCAAGCTTAGCGTTTCTAATACAATCGTCGAAAGAAGCTTTAATATCTAAAATCGGCACTCCACTAATTATCTCATCAAGCTTATACCCCTCTTCAGGGTTCATAGCATCTTTAATCCTTTTCTCGTCAAGGAAACCATCTGAAAGATTAATTTCATTCTCAATGAGCTTGAGAACTTCCCTTCCTATCTCAGTTGTTACAACATCATTTGCAGACTTGTTTTCCTTAAATTTGAAAAAATAACTGCTATCCATGAAAAACACTTTAAACAAAACCTTTTCAGTCTGCGAAAAATTTCGATACTTAACATCTGTATCTTTGGCCAGATTCCTATTTTGTTCATGCACCTTTTGTTCTTCGACTTGAAACAAAATATTCTTATAGTCAAGGTCTAGTGATCTGCCTACTTTCTGAGCATAAACTTCTCTCTCAACTGGCGATAACTTTTGAAAAACAGGAGATAAAGCTTTGATATACCCTATTTTCCCATCTACTGTGGTAAGGTCAAAATTTCTCGCAATGTGTCTAAGCTGATAATCAGTGCCACTTATAGCATTTGAAACTAAATTTAAGAATTCTTCCTTGCCATGTGCCTTTACGTAATCATCAGGATCTTTACCATCATCTACATGCAAAACCGAAACAGAAACGCCTACATCTCTTAGAATATCAACTCCCTTATAAGCTGCATTCCTACCAGCATTATCAGAATCGTAAGACAACACAACCTTCTTTGCATACCTTTTCAGGATTTTCCCATGGTTTTCAGTTAGAGCAGTCCCAAGTGTCGCTACTACATTACAAATGCCGCTTTGATAAAGTCCTATAACATCCATATATCCTTCAACTACTATCAGAAAGTCGCTTTTTCGCAAATGTTCTCTCGCAAAATTCAGTGAGAAAAGATTATTGCTCTTATGAAAAACAGGATTTTCAGGTGAATTAATATACTTTGCACCCTGGTTATCCAAAGTTCTTCCGCCAAAGCCTATAACTCTCCCATTGGTACTGATTATAGGGAACATAACTCTATTTCTGAATCTGTCATACTTTTTACCCTTATTTATCGATATTAAACCTAACTCCAAAAGAGTCTTGTCACCATATCCAAGGGCAGACATATGATTGTATAAACTGTCCCACTTATTATCCGCATACCCTAATCCAAACCTTGTTATTGTATCCATATTCATTTTTCTAGAATCAGACAAATATCGCATCCCCTCATTTGGCTTTGTAATTAGAGATTTAACAAAATATCTAGCAGCATCCTTGTTCGCCTTATAATATATATCTCGACTATCATCATATGCTGTCTTTTCCAGTGTAAAGCCTTTGTCCTTAGCTATTTTCTCTATAGCCTCAATAAATTCTAAATTATAATACTTCTTAACAAATTCTATCGCATCTCCCGACACACCACATCCAAAACATTTGAAAATTTGTTTATCTGGCGACACAACAAAAGAAGGTGTCTTCTCACCGTGAAACGGGCAGCATGCCTTGTAATTAGCACCTGTCCTTTTTAACTGTATAGCATTGCTTATCACTTCAACAATATCTATTTCCGCTTTTAAATTTTCAATGCTTTGATGAGAATATGATTCCCTCATTATCTCAACTCCTCATATTTATTTATCGCAAAACGGTCAGTCATACCTGCCACATAGTCTTTTGATGCCACATTGGCTCCCTCTTCTTTTGCAATTTCAATAATATCATCAGGTAACTCATCTACGTGTTCAATGTAGTAAAAATATAAAAAATTGATAATCTCTTCAGCCTTATTTATATCTTCTTTCTTTTTAACTAGAGAATTATTATACACATGCTTAAACATGAATGATCTCAACTCTAAAAGAAGCTTGCTGTCCTCAGGCTTCATTGCTATTTCGTTTGAACCATCACTATAGCTGATAAGACTTTCTATCATCTTGGTAATTCTTTGACTCTTTCTTTCGCCAAAAAACTTCATTGGAAGCTTTGGTAACATGTCCAGCGTTATTACTCCACCTCTCATTGCATCATCTATATCGTGATTGATATATGCAATTCTATCGCTTATATTCACCACCTGACCCTCAAGGGTTTCCGCCTTTAACGAACCTGTATGGTTGACAATGCCATCTCGGACTTCCCATGTAAGATTCAGACCTCTTGTAGAACTTGTCCCTTCAATTTTTTCAACGACCCTAAGGCTCTGTACATTATGCCTGAATCCACCAGGATGAATTTGATTAAGGACTTTCTCTCCGCTGTGGCCAAAAGGTGTATGTCCAAGGTCGTGTCCCATTGCAATTGCTTCAGTCAGGTCTTCATTTAATCCAAGTATGCGAGATATTGTTCTTGCAATCTGAGCAACTTCAAGCGTATGTGTAAGCCTAGTTCTATAGTGGTCGCCCTCTGGATATAAAAAAACCTGTGTTTTGTGCATCAATCGTCTAAATGCTTTTGAATGAATTATTCTATCACGATCTCTTTGAAAATCAGTTCTATACTTGCAAGGTGTCTCAGGTAATTCTCGACCCTTAGATTCACGTGATTTGCAAGCATTTTCAGATAAGAAGTCATATTCCCTATTTTCTATATCTTCTCTAAAGAGCATATAATCACCTTCCTGTATGTCCAAATCCACCAGCTCCACGTTCGGTTTTTTCTAATTCTTCAGTTGAACTCACAGCTTCAAAACTTACGGTTTCATATTTTGCAAACACTATCTGGGCAATTCGATCTCCTGATTCTACTTTAAATTCCTCACTTCCAAGGTTAATCATTGGAACCTTAAGTTCTCCCCTGTAGTCAGAATCAACCGTACCCACACCATTTACCATGGTTAGACCGTGTTTTATTGAAAGGCCACTTCTGGCTCTCACCTGACATTCAAAGCCATTAGGAATCTCGAGAAAAATTCCTGTAGGAATTAGGACTCTTTCCATCGGTTTTATTATCATCGGTTCGTCAAGCAAGGCCCTAAGGTCAAGGCCAGCCGAATTTTCAGTTTCGTACCTAGGAAGCTCTCCACTCTTAGAATATATTTTCACACGGTTCATTTTGCTATTCATTTTGATACCATCATCCTTCTTAAATCTAAACGCTCTTTACCTGTTACCGCAACGGCTGAATATTTTGTGAAATCGGATATATTTGAAATTAAATTCTCAACCTCCGACTTAGTAATTGAATCGTATGCACTTATTATCTCATCAATAGGTACAACTCTGTCAAGCAGTATTGCCATTCTACCATTGGTAAGCATCCTTGAAGCTGTACTCTCCTGACTAAATACAAATCCAGCCTTTAGCTGCTCCCTTGATGCTTCCAATTCATCATCTTCTATACCATTTTTAGCAAGATGCGAAATTTCGTTTTGGATACCTTTGATTGCCTCCTCGACCTTATTCCTGTTCAAGCCTGCATAAATTTTGAAATAACCAAGACCCTTGTAAGAAGCAAACATAGAGAATATAGAGTAAGCCAGCCCCTGCTCTTCGCGGATATTCCTAAAAAGCCTAGAGCTCATCGTTCCGCCCAAAATATTGTTCAAAACCTGCATAGGATAATACCTGCTGTCGTCAATGCCAAAAGTCGGCAAACCCATGCAGAGATTGCACTGCTCAATGTCTTTTTGAACTACCTTAATAGTCGGTTTGTATTCGGCCTCAACAAAAGAGATTTCATCCGCTACAGAGTCCAGTTTCTCAAATTGTTTCTCGAAGTAAGCCACCACTTCGTCTTCATCAAATTTACCAGCAATGCTCACAATAATATTGTCCCTTGTATATCTTCTCTTGACATATCCTCGCATAACATTCTGAGTAATTCTCTTAAGGCTTGAAAGAGTCCCTATTATTGAGTTTCCAAGAGCATTGCCTTTAAATATAAGCTCTGTAGATAAGTCATGTGCCAAGTCCTCAGGTGAATCAAGCGTCATCTTAATTTCTTCTTCAATGACATATCTTTCCTTGTTCATCTCCTCCTTCGGAAAAACTGAATTCTCAACCATGTCCACAAGTACATCCGCACCCTCAAAGAGTTTTGATGAAACAAGTTTAACATGATAACACGTCGCTTCCTTACCCGTAAAGGCATTGATGCTACCGCCAATTCTATCTATTTCCCTTGAAATATCAGAATAAGTCCTCTTCTCCGTTCCCTTAAACATCATGTGTTCAACAAAATGTGATATTCCCGCATATTTTTTCTCTTCATATAGCGATCCTGTTTTTATCCAAATTCCTAAAGTAACAGATTCAACTTCTTTAACAGGATCCATAATTAACCTTATACCATTTGATAATTTTCTTATTTCAAGCATACTTAATACTCCTCAATAATTTAATATATCATTCATAATCTTTGTATAACTTAATAATATTATTTATTATATGCTTGCCATTTTCCTCAAAAGCAGCATAGGGCTGGGCATTCCCTCGTTCAGTACTCCAATAAGCGGCCTTATACTCTTGATAAATATCTTCCATAGAAAGCCCTTTTTGGTAATTAGACAAAATAAGATTTTTCTCTTTCTCTGCAAGCCTCATATACCAATCAAAAAATTCTTCAGTATATCCCATAGGTGTCATTCCAAAATGAGGAATCATAAGTTGAGATGCTCCATATGCTTTGCATTTCTTAGCTGAATCGATGCTCTCCCAATAATTCTTGACAAATGCCGTATGGAGAGTGTCTTGATTTCTGAGAACACCTGTACTCTCACATGTAAGGAGCAATTGCATCGGTTCAAGTGCAAAAGCAAGAGAACAGTCGGTATGTCCCTTGCATTCCAGTACTCTAATTTTGATATCACCAAGGTCAATGAAATCATCATCCTTGCATACAATGTCAACCCTGAGTCCATCCGTTATAATCTCAGGTACCTCATACTTTTCAAATTCATTGCCATATGCTGCCTTAAACTCATGATAAGCTGATTCCCCTAGACGCTCCATCGTTTTTCTTGCACCTTCGCTTTCAAAAACCGATTTCGCTTTCTCAGCAGCATAAACAGTCGCAGCTGGCCACTCTTTCAAAATATACGGCAGAGCACCGATGTGGTCGTAATGTGTGTGCGAAAGCAAAATAATGTCAAGCTGTTTTCTTCCATGTGACTTCAGTTCTCTGTAGATATTATCGATTGTGCTATTTGCACTATATGCCATCCCACAATCGTAGAGGGCAGTTTTTTCAGAGCCGAATATTAAAAATGTTTCTCCGCCATATCCTGAGGTAACCCTTGCAAGATATTCAGGAAATCCAAATCTGTCCTGCCCTGGGAAGCTCTGATATATACTTGCAGAAAAATCATTCTTCTCATCATGCTCATCATGACTGTCATACATATTATTTTTCAAATTTTGTTCCATGCCCCTTATATACCCTGAAAAAATTCAAAATTATCATGAAAATAATTAAAAATCCGATTATACCTATTATTGGGAAAACTATCGCAACAATTTGCCTGAATCCAGCCAGTCCTAAGAAAAAACCAATCAGTGCTAATGCAATTATTATGTGATTTTTATGTTTCCCTTCTCTAATCTTAGTAGTAACTCCATAAAACGTACTAGTTGCAGCCGAATATATTGAAAAGAATAGCACAACGCTATATACGACATTAAAGCCATAGGAAACTTTGCCAATCATTCCAAGCATAGGTAGATCTAAGCTGTCTGCAAATTCAGGGTCTTTAGATAAAGCTAAATTCAGAGAAAGCGCCATCAAAAACAAAATAATGCCACCAAGGGCTGCACCCTTGATTACAGTTCTCATGTTCTTTCCCTGCATTCCCGCCTTTGACATCATCGGTATTGTCCCGATAAAGTTATATGCCAAATATACAAGTGCTGATAAATACCATTTTGGCGCAAGTGGGCTCGGCTTGGCAATGTAATCGTTTGAAGAATTATGTGCTATAAACAAAATAATATAGAGCGAACCACCTGCTACGACAAATACAAGTATTGGCATTAACAAGTTAAATACTTTTGAAATTCTTTCGAAATCTCCGAGCACCGTGATAATGACCATAACAACAATAGCGAAGCCACCTATAGCCCTATGTATTCCAAATTGTTGTGAAACAAACGCTCCTCCCGCCGCAGACATCGTAACAAGTGGAACAAAAACCACCACTGCGAGCACATATCCTAGAGCCGAAGCAGCTGTTTTGTTCTCAAAAGGTAGAATAACATGACCCATATCGTTTGTATTAAGTTTACGACCTATACAAACCAGCATTATTCCAAATATAACGAATAGACAGCCCGCTATCAAAAGCCCTACTATTCCCATTTTTCCGAAAACACCGAAGTATTGCCATATTTCTCTACCAGAGGCAAATCCAGCACCTATTATTGAACCGACATATATCATGGCAATTTCAAATGATCCGATTTTTCTATTCTCTTCCAAGACTATAATCCCCTAACTATATCAACGATAATCTTTGTACTCTCCATAGCTGAAAAATGCAAGACCTATCCAAATGCTTACAAATGCTAAAAACTGAATCACATCAAAGGCTTCTTTAAAATAATATATGCCAAGAAGAAGTGATATTGATGGTGACAAATACTCTGTCAAGCCAAGTGTTACAAGTGGGAGCTTTGATGTGGCAAACGAAAATAGACCCATAGGCGCTGCAGTCAAAATGCCGCAGAGAGATAGTAAAATGATTTTCTTTGTTTCAATATTTCCTGCAAGTCCAGTTCCAGTAAATTCTGCATGTAGAATTACTATCAAGGCTATTGGGACTAAAATTGCAGTTTCGTAAAACAGTGCCTGCATTACAGGAAGCTTATATGTTTTCTTAATCGCAGCATATGACGCAAAGCTAAGAGCAAGACCTAGTGCAATCACAGGCATTTCTCTATAACCTATAATCATTATAGTAAGACCCACAAGTGCAAAGCCAATCGCAATTCTTTTAAATTTATTTAATTTTTCATTGAAGAAAATTTTTCCGGAGACACAGACCATCAGAGGCTCTATAAAATATCCCATGCAGGTTTGGATAACATATCCGGCATTTACCGCCCATATATATGTGGACCAGTTGATAGTAATAAGAATGCCTGCTATGAGATATATAACTAACTGCTTTTTGCTAGCAAACATTTGTTTAAAAACTTTAATAGGTCCTATGGTGAAGCAGCAAATTATATAACACATAATAGACATCAAGACTATTCTATATATTATAATAGTAAAAGAGTTGATAGGCTTCAGAGCATCCCAATATATTGGCAGCAAGCCCCATAGGAATCCACAAAATAGTATCGATATCATGCCAATTCTGTATTGGCTTTTTTCATAGCTATCTCGCATCATATTCCTCTAGATTTTCTGTCGATTCAGAGCTTTCAAAGTCAGAAAAATTCAAAATATATTCATCCAGCTCATAGGTATTACAGCCAGCAAAATTATATGAATATGAAGCCATTCCAAGCTTTTCAAGTGTAATCATTCCGAGAACATCTCTTAATGGAGCAATAGATTCTATACCATTTTCAAGATTTTTTACATCTACTAAATTTTCTTTTGAAAACCAATCTGAGAATCTCTTAAGCTCATACGCCAGCCTTCTTTTTGCATCGTTATAAATATCTTCTTCAACTTCCGCATTTTCATTGCTATAATCCAAGCTGCAAGCCGAATCAGTGCCTACTGAATTTAAAATTCCCTTCATTGTTCTGCTCACATTGTATATTAGTGTATATAAATCGGTTTCTTCATCGGGAAGCCTATCGAGAAGATTATTAAAATACTCATCAATAAGCTCTACAATTACATCGCTTGGAATCTCTGATAACAGGGGTGACAAAATATCAATGTCCCATTCCTCGTCTGATTCTATTAAATTTTCTATATTATCGTAAAATTTAAAATCATCTGGTGTTTCAATGTCAACCAGCTCATAAAATGCTTTTTTATCCATTTGTTGTGAGTGCCTCCAAATTATCTAAATATAAAAACATTTAAATATCCAGATTCTTAAAATCTATATTCAAAGATTCTTTATCTTCCCCTAGTATAGTTTCTATCATACGTACAAAGTTCTCGGAAAGGTCGCTTGCAAAGAATCTATTTTCATATGACTTTGCCTCCGATAAAGCGTTTCTTTTACTTAGCTCAATTCTAATAGCTTCAACGACTTCTTTTGATGAGCTTATAAGCTTAATGTTTGGATACAGCCTCCTTATATTATCTGCTACTAACGGATAATGCGTGCAGCCGAGAACAAGGGTATCTATGTTTTTAGTCATGATAAAGTCATCAAGATAGTATTTCAGTGTCAAATCCATTATCTGATTGTCAATTATACCCTCTTCAATCAGTGGAACAAGGGCTGGACAGGCAATTGTATTGACCTTAATTTCTGAATTTTTTTCTTTTATTTTTTTCTCATACGCACCACTTGAAACTGTAACCTTTGTAGCCATTATACCTATTTTGTCCATTTTTTGGCATGTATTTGCAACTACCCTAGCAGTCGGAGAAATCACTCCTATTACAGGTATATCTGGAAATCTCTCTCTCAGTGTGTCAAGGGCTGTTGCGCTTACAGTATTACATGCAATAACAATCATCTTAACACCCTCGTTCACTAGAAAGTCCCCTATTTGTTCTGTAAATAGCTTGATTGTTTCTGGTGATTTTGAACCATAGGGTGTCCTAGCAGTATCTCCAAAAAAAATTATACTCTCATTAGGAAGATTTTTAATCATATGGGGTATACTTGTGAGCCCACCAAGACCAGAATCAAAAAAACCTATAGGCCTGTTATCCATATATACAATCCCTCCAAATCTATGATATAATCAATATGTCAATATACCATTATACAACATCGGAGGTAAAAATGGGCAATAAATTTTACGAAAATAGAGATGATATAGATATAAAATACCGTTGGAATTTAGAAGATATGTATTCTAATGACAAAGTTTGGGAGAAAGATATAAAAAAGGCTGAAAATTTGACTGCAGAATTCCTACAGAGGAAGGGGTCTGTAATGAAAAGTTCTTCTTCCCTGCTTGCATCATTAAGGGCAATGGAGGAGATAGATATACTTCTAGAAAAAGCCTTTGTATATGCACGCATGAAAATGGATGAGGACAACAGAGATAGCGAAAGACAGAAGAAGCTCGACAGAATAACGACCACTTTGACAAAGCTTGGGAGTGATTTGAGCTTTTTCATTCCAGAAATCCTAGAAGCTAGTGAGTCGAAAATAAGGCAGTATATGTCAGAGGAAGCAGGACTTAATCAATATTCTCATATGCTTGAAACGCTTTTGCGGAATCAAAGCCATGTGTTAAGCGAGGCTGAAGAAAATATTCTTGCAGGACTCAGTCAAGTAAACTCTGCACCACATGCAATATTTAATATGCTAAACAATGCTGATATGAAGTTTGGCAAAATTATAGATGAAAATGGCGACACCATTGAGCTTACACAAGGCAACTATATTAAGTTTATGCAGTCTCACAACCAAGATGTGAGAAAGAGTGCCTTTGAAAACATGTATCAAGCCTACGAAAAACTTATTAATACAATTTCAAGCACCTATTCCTTCAGTGTTAAAAATGATGTTGTAAAATCACAGATAAGGAAATACCCTTCTGCTAGGAATGCTGCACTATATTCTGATAATATTCCTGAATCGGTTTACGATAATTTGGTTAAAGTCGTTAATGATAATCTTCCTAATCTACACAGATATATGTCACTTAGGAAGCAGGTTCTAGGACTTGATAATCAGCATATGTGGGATGTTTATGTCCCATTGGTTGAGCTACCTCAAAACGAATATCCCTTTGAAGAAGGTGTTGATATTGTTCTTAATGCACTTAAGCCACTTGGGCAAGAATACTGTAATAATCTTAAAAATGGAATAGAAAGCAGATGGATCGATGTCTATGAAACTCCTGGAAAGACTAGCGGTGCATATAGCTTTGGCTCCTACGACAGTATGCCCTATTCTCTTATGAATTATACCGATACTCTAAACGATGTATTTACTCTTATTCATGAGATGGGACACTCAATGCATTCATATTATACTAGAAAAGTTCAACCATATACATATGGCGATCACAGCATATTCACTGCCGAGGTAGCATCTACAGTAAACGAATCTCTTCTCATCAAATACCTGCTTGAAAACGAAAAAGATACAGAAGTTCGCAAATATCTCATCAACTTTTATCTTGAGCAGTTTAGAGCTACTCTATTCAGACAGACAATGTTTGCTGAATTTGAGCATAAATGCCATGAATATGTAGAAAATAACGGAAGCCTTACTCCGTCATGGCTAAATGAGAAATATGAAAAGTTGAATCAAAAATACTACGGAAGCTCCATTGAAAAGGATGATTATATAAAGTATGAATGGGCACGTATTCCTCATTTTTATAGAGCATATTATGTATATCAATATGCTACAGGATTTTCTGCTGCGACATCTCTTTCAAAGAGAATACTTGAGGGTGGCAATAAGGAAAGAAATGATTACCTTAAGTTCCTTTCGCTAGGCAGTAGCATGTACCCTGTAGATTTACTAAAAATTGCAGGTGTAGATATGACATCAACCAAACCTGTCTCAGAAGCAATGCAGACATTTAATACTCTGCTTGAGGACCTTGAAAGGCTTTACAAATGAAAAAGAACGGAATATTTCTCTATTCAAACAAAATAACTGCATCCGTAGAAGCTCGTACAAGACTTGAAGAAAAGCTAGAAAAATCCGGTTATCCTGTACATACCAATCTTCAAGATGATACTGAGCTTGTAATAGTCATAGGTGGCGACGGAACACTTCTAGAGGCCATCCACCAGTTTGACTTTCCAGATGTTCCATTTATCGGTATCAATACTGGGCATCTAGGTTTTTTTCAGGAGCTTATGCCAAGTCAATTGGATGATTTTATATTTAATTACGGACAAAATAGCTTTGTAATCCAGGAACTTTCCACAGTTGATATCATAGTAGATTCTAATGGTAAGACTTCAAGACATACTGGTCTTAATGAGATTGCGGTAAAAAGTAATGACAACCACTCTATCCACCTAAATATGTCAATTGGCGGAAGCTTTATACAGCGTTTCTCGGGTGATGGCGTAGTAATCGCAACTCCTGCAGGCTCCACAGCTTATAATTATTCACTCGGAGGTTCAATTGTAGATCCACGTGTCAATGTTTTGCAGCTCACACCAATTGCCCCGATGAATACGATTGCCTATCGCTCGTTTACATCAAGTATCTTGCTACCTCCAGAGCTTGAGCTCGGCATCATACCTGACGGCAGAAGCAGCGAAAATCCTCTGCGTATCATCTTTGATGGATACTGTCAAAATTATTCTATGGTTGATGCAATAAAAGTATCTATGGGAAGAAAAAAAGTCAAATTATTAAGATTTGATAACTACGATTTCTGGACAAAGGTAAAAAGCAAATTTTTATTGTAAACACTTATAAATAAGGCTTACTGCTCTATTGTAAAGCTATTTTGCTTTCATACAAAACTATATACATTCTAAGTACTACCAACTGAGGAGCTTTCAATTATGGCAAAATTAAAATATGAGGTTATTGAGGAAGATAATGGTCTTCCAATTAAAAATATTATCCGCTCGAGATTCAATTTTTCAAGCCGACTCATGGGCAAACTCAAAAGGCAGAATCTAGTATATAAAAATGGTGAGATTACACCAGGCTGGCATACTGTAAAACCTGGCGACACTATAAGCATTGAGTTTCCTGAAGAGAAAAGCGATTTTCCGCCTGAGGATATCCCCATAGAGATAGTATATGAGGACGATGATCTTCTTGTAATAAACAAGCAATATGGTATAACCGTTCATCCCACTAAGGGATGCCCCTCTCACACTTTGGCAAACGGGATAATGCACCACATGCTAGAAACAAATCAGAATTTTAAAATTAGATTCATTAACAGACTTGACACAGATACATCTGGCCTACTTTTGGTTGGGAAAAATTCATATGTTCAAAATGAAATCACAAAACAGATGCGTGCCAAAACTATCGATAAGCATTACATAGCTGTCGTAAACGGCATTGTGGAAGAGGATGAGTTTTTAATCGATAAGCCAATAGGAAGACCATCCCCTGATGAAATCAGACGATCGGTACTTAGCGAGGAATCGGGCGGCTACCCTTCGCAAACAGAAGTTAAAGTTTTGGAAAGAATCTATTCAGAAAATTCCAATTTTAATTTTACCGTCGTTGAACTTCATCTATTAACAGGTAGAACTCATCAGATAAGGGTTCACATGAGCTCAATTGGTCATATCCTTGTTGGAGATTCTCTCTACGGTGATACTCATTCGAATCTGATTGACAGACAGGCCCTGCACGCCTATAGATTATCTCTCACACATCCAATAACAAAAGAAAGGCTTGACCTTAGATCAAGCCTTCCAGATGATATTCAAAGTTTAATACAAAGATTAAGGTCAGCCAAAGCATGATATTGCTTTACTGACCTTCTTTTTATTTTGAACTATCGTCATATAATTCATCTAAAGTATCTATCTCAAGCTCCCCTATCAAAATCCTATAGTATACAGCTAAAGTAGCATAAGCGTAGGCATATACAAATGATGTGGGTATAATCGTAATAATACTAGCTAAAAATATTGAATCCTCAGATATCTCACCCATTGTCAGTAATATTCCCGGAAGCATAGCTAGTAAGTACCATCCAAGAAATGAAATCATTACTCTGAATAAATGCCCCATATTATTTTTCATCATAGATGCAGATATATAAAAAGAGCTAAGAGCTCCTTGATATTGTATATTTTCATCTGCAATTACAAAAAAACTGAAAAATAACGTAATTTGTATGAATACAGGATATATTATACCAGCCAGAATGATAAGAACTGTAACAATCGAGTACACAACCAAGTAAGCATCACTTTTCGATATGAATGATGATTCTAATTTGAGTATTTGAATAATATATAAAACTAATAACGGTATACCTATAATCAGGCTATATAATAGAAACTGTTTCATACTTCGCCAAAAAAAATTAAAGCCATAAAAGAAATTAGTGAATTTCGCCTCTCTATTTTGGGCAATATCTAAGAAATACTTCGCCGCACCCACTAAAAACGGACCGATAAAGGGCAAAATATACAAGCCAAATATAGTGAATATAGTATCTACTGAAATATCTTCCTTAAAAAAAGATTCGCTAACTATTCCTATGATGCTAAAATAAATCTGATTATTCCATAGTAAAAATACAGATAACAGGATTAAAGCAAATGCGGATTTAAACCAATTCCCTTCAAGTTTTTGTTTAGCAATTCTTTTCAATTGTTCAGAATGAATTGTCATTTTTACATGATTCATAACAATCTTAGTTAATCGTCTTCGGCTCTTCATCAACTATATCTATTTTAAGTTCCCCTATTAAAAGCCTATAGTATACAGCAAATGTTGCATGAGCATATGCGCTAACAAATGAAAGCGGAATAAGAGTTAGAATATTTCCCCAAACAAGTGCAGTACTGTTTTCATCTGTTATTGCAACCAGTACCATACCTGGCAAAACAGCAAGTAAATACCAGCCTATAAATGACAAAATAATTCCAAATAAATGAGCTTTGTTACCTGACATCATGGAATAACATGTTTTGAGAGAGTCAATAGCGCCATTATATTGGAATTTCTCATCGGCTATGACAAAAAACTTGAAAAGCAATCCAATTTCCATAACTATTGCATAAACAATCCAAACTAATAAAAATATCATTGTGATAACCATGCTTGATAATAACAAAGTATCAACTCTTTGCGAAATGGCTGAAGTAATCAAGATTGCTATAATGACTAAAATCAAAATTGGTAATGCGATAATTAAGTTAAACAGAAAATACTGCTTAAAGCTTCTCCAGTAACAAGTAAACCCGTAGAATATATCCGAAAATTTTGCATCCTCATCCCTTACAAGCTTCAGAATATATTTTGTACCACCAACTAATATTGGGGGTGCAATGAAAAATGTGATAAGACCAAGAATAGCAATTATAGTTACTATGTTTCCAAGATTCTGACTTATCATCTTCTCAACATCAACATCACGTCTACTATTTAGAAAAATTTGAACAAGCCCCTGTGAAAATATTGAAAATATAATGAAAACAGCGGCAGACTCAAGCCAATGACCCTTTAATTTCTGCTTAGCTATCTTCTTCATCGGTACTGAGCCGATAATCATTTTAACATGATTCATAAAAAACCTCTCCTCTAGTTGCTTTTAAATTTCATTTGGTTATTATATAATATATTTGCTCAGATTTCAAGAATTGTACCATATACTTTGATTCCACTCTAAATCTATACAGTACCCCCACGCTATATATAAGCTGCATCGATATATAAACTGCATAAAATGTATTGGTATTATTAATAAAACGGTTGCAAATAGTCATTGAATAGGTCAACAAAAAAATGAAAATTCTTATATTCACGGGATATATTCCTAACATAAACAAAATAAAAATAAATCAAGAAAAATATGATTTTGTAATTGCCGCTGACAAAGGTTATGAATATGCATTGCAAATTAAAGTTTACCCAGACTTAATCATAGGTGATTTTGATACCGCTAAATTTCCGACGTGCACTTTTAAAAAGACTGAACTCATAACTCTACCTGTCGAAAAAGACATGACTGATACAGAAGCTGCTCTAGATATCGCCGCAACAAAACAGCCCTCTTCGATTACAATACTCGGTGGTCTAGGAGGTCGCTTCGATCATACAATGGGAAATATCGCTCTTTTGTCTAAGTACGATATACCCATAAAAATAAAGGATGAAAAAAACTCAGTCACACTGCTTAGGCCGGGCAAATATTTTGTTGCAAAGGCTGAATATAAATACCTATCTTTAGTGCCCTACTCTCCTGCTGTTTCTGGACTAAGCATAAGGGGTGTCAAATACCCTCTTGAGGACGCTGAATTGACTCACAACAATACACTTGGTATAAGCAATGAAATAATTGCCACTTCGCCAAACGCTTCCCCATATGAGCCTTTGACAAGCAATGATACGCCGTGTGAGGCTTACTCAAACAACGATTCAATATGCGATTCTTTCGCAAACATCACCTCGCCATTTGGCGCAAATCAAAATATCGCTTCTCCAGCTTGCGAAATTTCATTTAAAACAGGCAAACTTTTGGTCTGCCAATCAAACGATTAAGTCCTATTTATGAACCTAATTAACCTAAAATTTACACTTAATGAAATTCAACCTGAAACACAAGTATTTCTAGTTTCTACCTCTTGAAATTATTCTCATGTATGTTACAATATTAACGATGTAAAAAAATAAACGATTAGCTTGCAATCTTGGTACTAACTATTGCTCGGCTAGCTGAAAATGGAGGATTAAAATGTACGAAAATATTAAGTATGAAGTGAAGGATCAAATCGCTTTTGTTACAATTGACAGGCCAAAGGCCCTAAACGCTTTAAACGAGGACGTTCTCAAAGAATTATATGATGCATTTTCTAAGTTTGAGTGTGATGATGCTGCAAGAGTTGCAATCCTTACTGGCGAAGGCAAAGCTTTTGTTGCAGGTGCTGATATTGCCGCTATGAGCAAGATGAATGCTCTAGAGGGGCGAAACATGATGATCCTTGGGCATAAGCTCATGAATTACATGGAAGCCATTGAAAAACCAATTATTGCCGCTGTGAACGGATTCGCTCTTGGCGGAGGCTGCGAGCTATCAATGGCTTGCGACTTCAGACTTGCATCAACAAAGGCTAAATTCGGACAGCCTGAAGTTGGACTCGGTATCATTCCAGGATTTGGTGGTACTCAAAGACTCCCTAGACTAGTTGGCAAAGGAATGGCAAAATATTTGACTATGACTGCTGAAATCATCGGTGCTGATGAAGCTTTGAGAATTGGACTTTGCGAGAAGGTATGTGAGCCTGAAGCTCTCATGGATGAGGCTGTAAAGGTTGCACAGACAATTATCTCAAAGGCTCCTATCGCTGTCGGAGCTGCTAAGGTTGCAATCAACAACGGTTACGATATGGATCTTAAATCAGCTAGCAGGTTTGAAATTGAAACATTTACGGCTGCATTCGGCTCAGATGACAAGACTGAGGGCATGGCTGCATTCCTTGAAAAACGTGAAGCAAAATTTGAAAACAGATAAATACTTCTTCCTCAGTTTATACAATATATTAAATACAAATATAATAAAGCCGGTTTCAGTTTTGGAGCTATCACCCCAGGATTGAAACCGTTTATTTTAAGCGAGAGAAATATGAAAAAAACACAAATAAAAAAAATTATATCTATAGTACTAATATTAATTGTTGTATGCATCCTATTTGGAATTTACGCATACAAAAATAAAAACAATCAATCAACTGAAACTAACAAAAGTACATCTGAGGCACAAAATAGCAGCAAGAACAGCTCGTCCAAAAATAATGGCGGTAATTCAAACAATTCAATAGAAACCGACGAACCTATCGATTACGATGGGATTGTTAAAGAAGGAAAGTCGCTTATACTCATATTTGGAAGTGAAGACTGTGTCGCCTGCCGTCAGCTTAAGCCCGTTATGGAAAAGCTCAGCGACAAGTATGAGGGCAAAATATACATTAAATATGTTGATATTGTAAAGCATCCTGATTTTTATGACAATTATAGATTTCAATATATCCCAAGTTTAATTTTCTTTAAAAACGATGGTACACCATATATTCCATCCGAAGAATATGTTGATGAGTATAATTTTGAAATAGCAAAAGATGATTCAGGCAATGCAAAATATACACTTCACCAGGGTGCCTTACCTCAAGAAATTTTAGAAAACATCATACAGGAGCTTATTTAATGGATGCATTATTACAAAATCTAATTTCTGTGATGCGTGAATATTCATGGCTCGCTCCCCTGCTTTCTTTGGTATCAGGATTTCTAACTGGACTTACGCCATGTGCAATCTCTCAGTTGCCACTGATAATAGGATATGTATCCGCAGGCAGCACTTCAAATAGAGCTAATATCAAAGCATCAATTTTTTACGCTCTAGGAATCAGTATAACCTTTACCCTGCTAGGTATACTTGCAGGTGGAATAGGACAAATTCTAACAGCATATTTTAGTTATTGGCTAATATTCTTGAGTATTTTGATGATTTTTATGGCATTTGAAACTAGCGAAATAACATCTTTTATCCCAACCTCAAATATGATAGGTAGAATTAAAAGCAGAGGTAACCTCGGAGCATTTCTAATTGGTGCTTTGAGCGGAATTTTCAACTCGCCATGTGCAACACCAGTTTTAATATTTATCCTCAGCATTATCTCATCAAAACAAAATATTTTTTTCGGCATTGTCATGATGATTTTGTACAGCATTGGATATAGCATGATTACAATTTTGGCAGGTAGTCTTGTAGGATTTGTAAAATCACTAAAGCAATCGAAAAAATATGAAAAATTATACAATATATCCAAATACACTCTATCTGTTATAATGATTTTAATTGGATTTTATCTTTTCTATGAGGGAATTTAAATATACCTTAAATCCGTTAGAATATGCGCTCTTCGAGGGCACTGAAAAAGGAATATGATACATCACATTCCTTTTTTTAAGTAGAGATAAAATTATGATAATAGAAATTCAATTTTATTTTACCATTCTCTTAAGTGGAACTATCAAGAACAATGAGATGACTGCCGCAACACCTACCTGAATAATATTGCCAGGAATTGACCCAAATGGTGCAACGAAGTTTCCAAACAAAATGACTTCTGCAATGTAGTAACCTACTATTTTGATAATTATCGCAAGGATAATACCGATTATTCGGTTTGCAAGAGTATTTTTTACTAAAGGCTTCTCCTCAACTTTGCCTATCACATATCCCATAAGCCCTACTATTACAAGCGTGAATGGTGCCCAAGATACCCAGCCACTTAGAAGGTCAAATAGCCCCATTCCAATTCCTCCTGCTATAGCTCCAGTTTTTCTTCCAAATAGCCAAGCTCCAATAAATAGAGGTATATTACCCATATGAATTAAACCGCCTGCTCCGATAAATGGTAATCTAATCTGGATAAGGTATGTTGCTACAAGCGTTAGGGCAATAAAAACGCCGTTTACTACTAACATATAAGTCGTATTGTTTCTGACATTTGCTGTGTTCTGAGAAGTTTGCATATTTCCTCCAAAATCTAATAATAATACATTTACAATTGCTTTAATATTAATTTAATATTGCTTTATTGTTACTATATCAGATTTTTGACATTAGTTAAATATGCAGATTTGAAATATTTAACCAGTACAGTTTTGACTTTTAAGATATTACACAATGCTGTATTGCATATTGCAACACAATTCTTCTTGAATATAAGAAACGTTGGAGCAAACCTTTTCACATTTACCCCAACGAATATTATACAACCGATTTACGCCAAGAAATACTACATGATATTTTGTATACAAAAAGTGCTGTAACGCTTAGAATTATGAATGTCGTTTTACAATTACAATCTTATAATTCCACGATAAGCGTTCAGCACTTATATTTTGTTTATTTAGATATTATATTATTCAAATTCTACAGTAGACCTGAACCAAATAGCGGTGCAAATACAACTGAAACTATTGTCATAAGCTTGATAAGTATATTGATTGAAGGACCAGATGTATCCTTGAATGGATCGCCGACAGTATCTCCAACTACAGTAGCTTTGTGAGTTTCAGAGCCCTTACCACCGTGGTTACCCTCTTCAACGTACTTCTTAGCATTATCCCATGCGCCACCAGCGTTAGCCATCATGATAGCGAGAAGAACACCTGATGAAAGCGCTCCAGCAAGCATACCTGCAAGTGCAGATGAGCCTAGGATAAATCCTACAGCAAGCGGTGCAACAATTGCCATCAAACCTGGCATTACCATTTCTTTAAGAGCAGCACCTGTTGATATGTGTACACATCTTGCATAGTCAGGCTTCTCAGTACCTTCCATAATTCCTTTGTTCTCTCTGAACTGGCGTCTAACCTCCTCAATCATCTCGAATGCAGCCTTACCAACTGAATTCATTGTCATTGCAGAGAAAAGGAATGGAAGCATAGCACCGATAAATACACCGATGATTACAATCGGATCGATTAGGCTTACTTCTTCAAGCTCTGCAACCTCAGAGAAAGCTGCGAACAAAGCAAGTGCAGTAAGTGCAGCTGAACCGATAGCAAAACCTTTACCGATAGCAGCAGTAGTGTTTCCAACGGAGTCTAGCTTATCTGTGATGTCCCTTACCTCGGCTGGAAGCTCAGACATCTCAGCGATACCACCAGCATTGTCTGAAACTGGACCATATGCGTCAACAGCAACTGTCATACCAGTAGTAGAAAGCATTCCTACAGCAGCTAGTGCGATTCCGTAAAGACCTGCAAACTGATAAGCAATAAATATACCAACACCGATAAAGATGATTGGCCAGAATGTTGAAATCATACCAACTCCAAGACCACTTATAATAGTTGTAGCAGCACCCGTCTCAGATTGGTCTGCGATTTTCTTAACATGACCATAATCGGCAGATGTATATATTTCAGTAACTTTACCAATTGCAATTCCAACAGCAAGACCTGCAATGATTGCATATGCATAGTTAAGGCTTCCAAGCATTGCGTTGCTCAAAAGAAGTGACGCAATAATTACGATAGCCCCAGCTACATATGTTCCCATATTTAGTGCAGCCGCAGGGTTTCCACCCTCTTTGCCTCTAACCATCAAGATACCAAGTACTGAAGCAAGAAGACCGATTCCTGCAAGAACAAGTGGGAATAATGCAGCAGTCTCTTCATCAAATGAACCACCGTATTCGAAAGTATTCATTGCAGCTACAGCTGCAAGTGTTATAGCTGAAATGATTGAACCTACATAAGACTCAAATAAGTCTGACCCCATTCCAGCAACGTCTCCAACGTTATCACCTACGTTATCTGCAATTACAGCAGGGTTTCTAGGGTCGTCTTCAGGTATACCAGCTTCAACCTTACCTACAAGGTCAGCTCCAACGTCAGCAGCTTTGGTGTAGATACCACCACCTACTCTTCCAAACAAAGCCATTGAAGATGCTCCTAGACCGAAGCCTGTTGCACATTCAACAACTGTAGCAAGATCTAGAGCTACAAATACAACTCCCAAGCCTAGAAGACCAAGACCTGATACACATAGTCCCATAACAGCTCCTGATCTGAACGCTATTTTGAGAGCCTTTGTCATACCAGACTCTTTTGCTGCCCATGCAGTTCTAACGTTACCAAGCGTAGCTACCTTCATACCGAAGAATCCAGCAAGAACTGATAGAAGTGCACCTATTACATACAAGCATGCTGTAATCCAATTGTTTAGACCTATTCCAATGAGAAGGAATAAAGCTACGATTACAATTATCATCGTGCTATACTCTCTCCTTAAAAATGCCATGGCACCTTCCCTGATGTAGCCTGAAATTTCCTTCATTCGGTCAGTTCCTTCATCTTCTCTGCCAATCCATGTAGACAAAGAAAATGCAACTAACAGACCAATGATAGCAGACACGGGAGCTGCCCAACTCAAGACAGTTAGATCCATATTTCTCTCCTCCTTCTAATGCGACAACCTATCGCATACAAATAAAAAATCAATAATTACTTTGATATTGCAACCAGTATTATCGAAATCACGATAAAGCAAATAGCTGCAATCGCAGTCACTTTTTCCAAAACAGCATCAAGACCTCGACTTTTCTTCTTGCCGAAAAGCTGCTCTGCTCCACCTGCGATTGAACCTGAAAGCCCATCACTCTTACTTGACTGAAGTAAAACACTTACAATCAATATAATACTAGCAATTGCCAATAAAATCATCAGTGCAGTATTCATTGCTACCTCCTTATTTCATAACCATTTGAGTTTATCACAATGGTTACGAAAAATCAAGCAAAACAGCTTGCAAATACCCTCAAATTTAAGGATTTTATCTAGAATCTTAAAACCAATCAAGAAATGCTATTTTGCTGTACAAATCCCAACAAAGTCTTCTACCTTTAGGCTCGCGCCGCCAACAAGTGCACCGTCGATATCCTCCATCGAAAGCAATTCCTTTGCATTAGCCGGTTTTACGCTACCGCCGTACTGAATAATCACCTCATCAGAAACCTCATCGCTGTAAAGTTCAGATATTTTGCGCCTTATCACCTTGCACATGTCCTGTGCTTGCTGTGATGAAGCAGTTTTGCCCGTTCCAATTGCCCAGATAGGTTCATATGCAACGGTTATTCGCTTTGCATCATCAGCAGATATGTCTTTAAACGCCGCAACAATCTGAGCTTCAACAAAAGAGTTTTCTTCACCTGATTCTCTGATTTCAAGGGATTCTCCAACACAAAGAATTGGGTTGATATCATCTTCTTGCAAAATTCTTTTCAGTTTGAGATTTACAGTTTCGTCTGTTTCGCCAAAATACTGCCTTCGCTCTGAGTGTCCGATTATAACAAGATTTACGCCAACTTCCTTTAGCATCGGTATAGATATTTCACCAGTGAAAGCGCCCGCGTCCTCATAATGAGCATTTTGAGCTCCTATGATAACACGCTTTTCATTCCCCAAAACATCTACGAGTGTGTCAAGCTGTGTAAATGGTGCACATATTGCAAGGTCGATATTTTCAGGAAGCTGTGAAATTTTACTCTTAAGCTCCTGTGCAAATCCCTTTGCTTCCGCTTTATTTTTGTGCATCTTCCAATTTCCAGCAATGAGTAATCTTCTCATCTTGTTCTCCTTTTTTATAACATACATTAGTTAAGCTGTGGCATCGGAGCGTGAATTAAGTTTGCCACACCTTGATTTTATATCAGACTTTGGTTTAAGCCACGCTGTGGTTATGCATATAGCTTTATAATTACGCCACGCTGTAGTTTTGCATATGGTTTTAAAATTGTGCGACGCAGTGGCTTTGTAACACGGCTATAAAAAGCGCGCCACGCTGTGGCTTTATCATATACTTTGAAAACCGGGCCACTCTGTGGCTTTTCTCGCTCCGAAGCATCCATTGGTTTTATTATTTATCTTCAATAACGGCAATTCCAGGTAATTCCTTACCTTCTAGAAATTCTAGTGATGCACCACCACCTGTTGAAATATGTGTCATATTGCCCTCAAGTCCGAATTTCTTGATGGCTGCAGCAGAATCTCCACCACCGATTATTGATATGCAATCACTTTTAGCAAGTGCATCAGCTACAGCACGTGTTCCCTTTGCAAAATTTTCCATTTCGAAAACGCCTACAGGTCCATTCCAAACAACGGTCTTAGCTTCAGCAATTTTCTTTTTGAAAAGCTCAATAGACTTAGGGCCGATATCTAGTCCCATCATATCTGATGGAATGCTCTCAGCAGCTACAGTTTTAGTATTTGCTTCATTCTCAAATTTATCAGCAACTACGATGTCTACAGGAAGTACCAAGTCTTTATTTAGCTTGCTAGCTTTGTCTATTATTTCCTTGGCAAGCTCAATCCCATTTTCATCAAGAATTGATGAACCAATTTCATAGCCCTTGGCCTTGAAGAATGTATAAGACATTCCACCACCAATTATCAATGTATCAACCTTTTCAAGAAGATTGTCTATTACCTTAATTTTATCTGCAACCTTGGCACCACCCATTATTGCAACAAAAGGTCTTTTAGGATCAGCTACTGCATCTCCTAGGAATTTAACTTCCTTCTCGATTAGAAAACCGCTGACTGCAGATAGATATTCAGCTACTCCAGCAGTTGATGCATGTGCCCTATGTGCTGTACCAAAGGCTTCTTGAACAAATATATCTCCAAGTTCTGAGAGTTCTTTAGCAAAATGGAGATCGTTATCAGTTTCTTCTTTTCTGAATCTAACGTTCTCAAGTAGCATGATTTCTCCATTTTGCAGCTCAGAAGCGATTTTTCTTACACTGTCGTCAACTACCACATCGCTCTGAGCGAATTTAACAGGCTGACCGACGAGCTCAGCGAGGCGGTCAGCTACCTTGCTTAAGGAAAACTGTGCCTTAGGCTCTCCCTTCGGTCTTCCGAGGTGGGACATGAGTATCACCTTGGCTTTTGCTTCTACCAGGTATTTGATTGTAGGGAGAGCGGCCTTGATGCGGCCATCGTCTGTGATTTGACCGTCTTCCATGGGTACGTTAAAATCACAGCGGACTAAGGCACGTTTTCCCTCAAAGTTTACATCTTTAATTGTCTTCTTCATAATTTACGTCCTCATTAAAAATCCACGAGCCTTAAATATTGTTGAAAGCAGTTAATATCTGAAACAACCTTATGGCTCGTGAAATATTTTGTTATATATATAATTTATTTGTGGTCAACTTCGTACATATGCTTGATAAGCTCAAGAAGCTTTGTGGAATATCCAAACTCATTATCATAGTATGCTACTAGCTTAAAGAATTTATCAGTCATCTGAACGCCCTGATTTGCGTCGAAGATTGAAGTATTTGGGTCGCCAATAAAATCAATCGATGTCACCTGGTCTTCAACATACTCTAGAATACCATTTAGCTCATTCTCGCTTGCTTCCTTGACTGCTTTGTTGATTTCTTCAAGAGATGTAGGATTTTTCAAAATTACATTCAAGTCAACTACAGATACATCTCCAGTAGGCACTCTGAATGCCATTCCTGTCATTGAACCGTTAATCTCAGGGATTACAAGTCCTACAGCCTTTGCAGCACCTGTCGTAGTTGGAATTATATTGTTAAATACGCTTCTTCCAATTCTCCAGTCCTTATTATTTCTTGCATCTACAACCTTTTGCTTAGCAGTGGCCGCATGAATTGTAGTCATCAATCCACTTTCGATACCAAATTTATCATTAAGAACCTTACAAAGTGGTGCTAAGCAGTTAGTTGTGCAGGAAGCATTTGAAACTATATTCATTGATTTTTCATACTTTTCATGGTTTACGCCAACCACAAAGGTTGGTGTTACATTATCCTTTGCAGGTGCAGAAATTATAACCTTCTTTGCACCGTTATCAATGTGAACCTGTGCTTTTTCCTGCGTATTGTATGCCCCTGTACCTTCGATTATGTACTCAGCTCCACATTTTGTCCAATCAATATCTTTTGCATCATTTTCCGAGGTTACAGGAATTTTGTTTCCATTTACAATTATTCCTCCATCATAGTAGTCAACCTCACCTGGGAATCTACCGAATGTTGAGTCATACTTTAACATGTATGCCATATACTCCGTGTCAGAATTCCTATAGTTAATCCCCGCAATTTCAATCTCTGGCATATCGAGCGAAGCTCTGATTACACCTGTTGCAATTCTACCAAAACCACTGATACCAATTTTAATTGTCATCTCTCTCTTTCCTCCTACGAATTAAAAATTAGTTGGTAATTTATATATATTAATAATTTTATTAATATCAAAAAATAATAATTTTGAGAGAAGTATATTGTATAAAATGACTTCTCCTTATGATAGCTGTCAACGCCTAAAACCTGCGTCTTTTTGACGATGCTGGTATTTCCAAACTTTCCCTATACTTTGCTATCGTCCTTCTCTTGACATCTATACCTCTATCGAGTAGCATTTCAGATATTTTCTGGTCCGACAAAGGTTTCTTAGGATCTTCTTTATTGATAAATTCGCTAATAAATGACTTTATACTGTTTGAGGAAACGCCCTCATCACCGCAGCCCACGCCACTACAAAAGAAATACTTTAGTTCAAACAGTCCTTTTGGCGACAAAATATATTTCCCGTTCACTGCACGACTCACTGTAGATTCATGAATCTGAAGCATATCGGCTATATCGCTCAATGTGAGTGGCTTCATATATTTATCCCCATATATAAAGAAGTCTTTCTGCTTCTCAACAATTGTTTTTGCAACGTTATATATGGTGCTTTTTCTTTGCTCAATATTCTTGATTAGATTAATCGCCGAATTGAGTCTGTCTGAAAAATATTCAGAAACTTTTTCGTCGTCGATTACATCTTTTGCAAGCGTCTTATAATAAGAGCTTATCATCAATTTCGGGGTTGAATTGTTGTTTAAAATAAGCTTAAATGAGTCGCCAATAATTTCAAGCGTCAAGTCCGGTATCACATATTTCACAGATTTTCCAGATGAAAATCTGCATCCAGGCTTTGGTTCAAGCGTTTTGATTATATCAAGCATCTCCTGAATTTCTTCTGGAGTCTTCTTCATCTCTTTAGAGATATATGCAATCCTATTCGACCCCAAGTCATCCAAATAATTATTTACAAGATATTCAATGTCATCCGTCAAAAGATTATTATGCTCAAGCTGAATCATAAGGCACTCCTTGAGATTCCTTGCGCCAACGCCAAAGGGTTCAAATCCTTGGATTACTTTAATTACTCTCTCAACTCTATCAGCTGGTACAGATAACACCTGAGAAATTTCATCCGTCGAAGACCTCAGGTAGCCATTATCATCAATATCATTTATTATATATTCCCCTATATGGTTTTCATCAATCGAAATATCCGCAAATGTCAACTGCTCAGATAAAAAATCGTAAAGTGTTATCTCTTTACTCACGTATTTCTCAAAACTAAAATCAGAATCGTCATCTGGAGCATTCTCCCAAACCTTGAAGCTTTTCTCATAGTATGAGTCCTTCATCATTCTATTTGCAACTTCCTCATACATGGGCATTGCTTTTTCATTCGCAAACTCAAATTCAGAAGACGACTCAATCATTGGATTTTCAAGAAGCTCCTGCTCAACATACTCTCTGAGCTCCTGACTTGTATACTGCAAAATCTGAATAGACTGAATTAATTCCGGTGTCATCACCAGTTTCTGAGTCTGTTGAAGTATTTGCTCATAACCAAGTCTCAAAGCGTTGCATCCTTCCTAAGCAATCATGCTACTAGTTTAAATTCTATTCAAGTACGATTCTAACGACAAAATATCTGCATGCTAAAAGCTTAAAATTTCATGCCAAAATAGTGCATGCCCTTTACGCAAATATTATACCATTTTTAAAGATTAAATTCAATCTGGACATTTGCTTAGAGCATTATTTCAGTCATTTGCTTAGAGCATTATTTCAGTTCTGGGAAATCAAGCTGCCTGAGTGCCTCGAACAAAATAATATTAGCAGAATTAGCTAGATTCAAGCTCCTAAGGCGTGTATCTTCGCTCAGAGGTATACGTATGGCCATACTACTATTTTGTGCAATAAAATCTCGTGGAAGACCTGCGGTTTCTTTTCCAAATAGTATCATATCATCATCCTCATATTCTACATCTGTATACCGCTGGCTACCTTTGGTCGTAGCTAGAAACATCCTTCTGTCTGCATTTTTCTCCAGGAACTCATCCAGATTTTCGTAAACGGTCAAATTTACATAAGGCCAATAGTCAAGCCCTGCCCTTCTTACCGCCTTTTCGTCTATATCAAATCCGAGTGGCTTAACAAGATGAAGATGCGCACCTGTCGCCGCACAGGTTCTCGCAATATTTCCGGTATTCCCTGGAATTTCCGGTTCTACAAATACTATGTGAAGTGCCAATTCTCATTCCTCCGATTTTACTTTTCTATATTTTTCACAAATTTCATATACTATCTTAAGTCCGTCACTTTTCTTCTTTATAAATCTTTACTAAACTCTTCTTATTTTATTATTTTGTTATTTCACTATCCATTTTCCTGACTTAGTAGAGCCTTCTCGTTTTATCCTACCTTCTCCTCTTAATTTCTTTATGTGATAACGAACTCCATCAAAAGAAATATTTAATTGTTTTGAGATTTGCTTTGCTGTAATTCTTGGTTCAATTGTCATCAAATCAATAATTATATCTGGTATAGATTTCTCAAAATTTATTTCTTGGGTAGTTTCTTGGGTAGTTTCTTGGGTAGAACTACTATTAAACACTCTTAGGAATTCTTTATTTATCGCCATAACCGCATTTGTATAATTATCTGTTTCATTATTGGGATAGAACTCAAGTTCAGGCGATCCATTTTGAAAAAGAGAGTCCTTTGCACGCCTTATACCAGATCCATAAGACTCTATCAAATTGAGTGAAAAGAACATATCTTTCAGTTCTTTGTTAATATACTGCCTTCGATCAAAAGTTCTATCCCTGTTAAGAGCCTCAATGGTTACAGGAGGGAGCGGTCTATTATGATTCAAAAAAGAAATTTTATCCTTGTAAATGTATATCCCGACATATTCAGGCGTGTCGTATTCCTTATGCAAAATAGCATTGGTAGCAAGCTCCTCAAATGCTGTAAGAGGATAGTTATAGATAATCTTATGCTCAATTTTATCAGCTTCCCTTATTGTATATGAAGCCATAATATTATCTTCAAAATACTTACTGACTTGTTTTGCCTGTATCCAAACCGGACCGTCAAATTTCTTTGATTCCATTTTATCTGTTCCGTCAATTTCTCTTATGATTTCAACATGGGCATTTGAAATAAACTTATTCGGTGTTTCAGCAAACATCAGCACAGCAAAGTTTTTCGCTCTATACCCTCCATATTCACTTTCACTTACAAGACCCAGACTCTTTGCCATATCAAGTTTAGACATTTCTCTAATATCTTTCTTGGCTCCCGTCTGAAGCAGATATTCTTTCATATATTCATAGCTTAAGTCATCTATGGTAGCTGTATCGTTCAGATTTGAGCTAAAAGAAAAGTTCGCAAACTTCTTCAAAAGTTCAAATTCTTCGGTTGGATTTGGGAGTCTTGAATCTCTGCCGACTCTGATATATCTTCCTACCTTTAGTCTAATATCTTTATCCTTTTCCGCTCTTTCACTTGTTTGATATGGACCTTTATTGTCGCTTTCTACTGCAACAACAAGATAATATTCATTGTCAATCTTATCTGTAATAAGATGATATTTTATCTTAGGGTGGATATTTGAAAGAATAGCTTTCAATTCATTTTCTACACTTTCGATTTTAGACTCTTTAATACCCTCTATAGGCCTCTTCGGGATTGCTTTATCACCAGTTTTTTTATCGTTAATTTCTTCAATTCCAACAAATAATAATCCAATTTCATTATTCATATAGTTATTAGCAAAGGCACATGCTGTTTTTAAAATTTTATCTTTAAAATGTGCAGACTTTTTATATTCAATAAAACTGTTTTCTATGTTTTGATTTTCAAGAATGTTATGAGTCATTCTTTTTATATCTAAGATCTGCATACTCCCTCCTTACATAAGATTTTATTTACATATTATACCATTTTTAGTGCAATTTATCTACTTGAAAATTAATAAGTATTTAATGCAATCCCTTTTCTCTTTCCTATGATACTAGGAAATATATTGCAAAATTTCAGAAAATTAAAGACAAATTATTCAAAATGTTATATACTCAAACTTAAATATGATATTTAAGTTCAGAAATAGTAATTTATCACAGAAAGGAGAAAATCTCGGCATTCTCTGCCAGATATATTAAAAATGGAAAGTATTAAAATTGCATTTTTAGGTCATGGTAATGTTGGCGGTGGGACGTGTCAAATACTTAAGAATAACGCAGACCTTATTTCTCAAAGGATTGGAAGAAAAATCGAGGTTACTCACATTCTTGTTTCGGATACGAATAAGCCTAGGAATTGGCCTACCCTCGGTGCCAAACTCGTTACAGACTTTGACGATATTTTGAATTCCGATGTTGACATAATAATTGAAGCCCTTTGTGGAATCGAACCTGCTGCAACTTACATGAAGCGAGCTCTCGAACGCGGTAAACATGTTGTTACAGCCAACAAAGCAGCTCTAGCAGCAAAATATCCATCCCTCATCGAGGCGTCGAAAGTTTCAGGTGTTTCACTTCGTTTTGAGGCTTCTGTTGGCGGTGGAATCCCCGCACTATCAGCTATTTTGGGCAATCTCCGCGGAAATAGATTCACTGAAATTTCGGGTATATTAAATGGCACCACAAACTATATTCTAACTAAGATGGCTTCAGAAAATCTTATGTATGAGGATGTCTTGAAGACTGCTCAGGAGCTTGGGTTTGCCGAAGCAGATCCTACTGCTGACGTTGAGGGTATCGATGCTGCGAACAAGCTTTCAATTCTGATGGCCATCGGTTTTGATGAGTACATAGCCCCAGAGTCAATTCCTCGCCTTGGAATCACAAAGGTTACCGCCAATGACATTGCGAAGGCATCTGCTGAAGGTAAGAAAATTAAGCTGCTCGGAACCGCTAAGATTAATGATGGCGGTAAGCTTGAATATTTTGTGAAGCCCGTTGCAATAGACGCATCTCACCCTCTTTATAATGTTGACAATGAATACAATGCAATTCTTGTCAGGGGCGATGCTGTTGAGGATGTGATGATGTATGGCAAGGGTGCAGGTCCCCTTCCTACTGGTAGTGCTGTGCTTGGTGATATACTTGATATAGCTGAAAGGCTATAGGTAGAATTTTATTTTATATGTTTAATTGTAATGTTTTAATTTTAAGATCGTAGTTTAACATCGTTAACTTCTGATTCGTATATTATAAATATTTGAAAGGTTGGATTTTGAAAAATGAGTTTATGCAAAGAATGGAAAAAATTGATTGAGAGTCAAACTGAAGAAAGTTATCCTAAATTCTGGGAAGAGTATTCAGATGCTGAGATTAAAATTTATTCGGACATATTGACAAACAAAGACACCGTAATTTCTGGAACGTTTGATGAGCTTCAAAAGAAATACGATGTTCGTGATGTTATGCTTATGGGATTCCTAGATGGAGTAAATACATCGCTTAAGGGCGATGAACTTGACCTTGATTCCATTACCCCTGAATCAAATATTAAGCTTGACATAGATTTTGAAAAATTATTTTTTAATATGCTTGATGCCGATGCTGACCACCTATTCAGCCTAGATGAGTGGAATGATGTACTTAGCGAGGATGACAGGCGTAGAATCTACAAGGATTACAAGCGTTCCAAAATTGTTCATGTTGAGAAAAAACCTGGCAGGAATGATCCATGCCCATGTGGCAGCGGCAAGAAATACAAAAAATGCTGCGGAAAAAATGCATGAATACTACACAAGAAATGTGTGAATGCTGTGGGAAAATGCATGAATACTACGCAAGAAATGTCTGAATACTAAAAAGGACCAACATGGTCCTTTTTTAATACTCAAACTTTTACCAACTCTTTTTTTCCTATAAGCCTCAACTTAGCCTTACTTTAGACTTTACATATTCTTCTCGCAAAATTCATTAATGCAGCACTGCTCACATTTTGGATTTCTGGCAGTACAACACCGTCTGCCATGAAAAATCAGACTATGATGCGTCCTTGACCACCTCTCTTCTGCCACTCTCTTCATCAGCGAAAGCTCTGTGGAAAGCACATCCTTCGCTTTTACAAGTCCAATTCTATTTGAAACCCTGAAAACATGGGTATCAACGGCAATTCTCTGCTCACCGAAGCCTACAGACAAAACAACATTCGCTGTTTTGCGCCCTACCCCAGGAAGAGATACAAGTGCATCATAATCATGCGGAACAGAGCCACCACACTTTTCACATAACTGTTTTGTTAGATTAATTATATTGCGTGCCTTAGTCCTGTACATTCCAATCGATTTCAGCACCATTTCAACTTCCTCATGCCTTGCATTGGACAAAGCCTCCGGTGTCGGATATGCCTCAAACAACGCAGGCGTAACCTTATTCACGCTAACATCCGTGGTCTGTGCAGACAAAACAACGGCAATCAAAAGCTGGTATATATTTTTGTGATCTAGTGCACATTCCGCGTCTGGATACTCTTTTTCAAGAGCATCCAAAACCGCGGTAATTTCATTCTTTTTTAGCATAAAAACCTTTCAATTTTGCTTTGGCAATCTTGCAACTGTATTAGCATTAGCGTTGCCATGGCAATTCTAATATTATTATCCATTCACTATATAATCAAGTTGATTATCGCCAGCCGTAACTCTAACGGTATCGCCCTCTCCGAGCTGCCCCTGTATAATCATAGCTGCGATGTGAGTTTCAATATTTTTTTGCAAGTATCTCTTGATAGGTCTTGCACCGTAGGCTGGATCATATGCTTTTTCAGCAATAAATTCCTTACCAGCTTCGTCAATTTTCAGTTTTATATTCCTATCAGCAAGTCTTCTTCCAAGATCGTCTGCGGTGAGTTCGATTATTCCCTCGATTTCAGCCTTAGTTAGAGGACTAAATATCACAATGTCGTCAACACGGTTCAAAAATTCAGGTCTAAAGTGGGCCTTGAGCTGATCCTCAACCCTTTCCTTAACCTCACCTGGTATGCTTCCGTCTTCCTTTATATTATCAATCAAATCAAAGCTTCCGATATTCGATGTCATGATTATTAACGTGTTCTTAAAGTCTACCGTTCTACCCTGATTATCTGTCAGTCTGCCGTCATCAAGAAGCTGTAACAAAATATTAAAGACGTCGGGGTGGGCTTTTTCTATTTCGTCAAAGAGAATTACGCTATAAGGCTTCCTTCGAACTGCTTCTGTAAGCTGTCCCCCCTCGTCATATCCAACATATCCTGGAGGCGCTCCAACGAGTCTTGAAACGGAATGCTTCTCCATGTATTCCGACATATCTATTCTTATCATATTTCTTTCCGAATCAAACAAAGTTTCAGAAAGTGCCTTTGCAAGCTCTGTTTTACCAACACCTGTAGGACCTAGGAAAATAAAAGATCCAATCGGTCTGTTTTCGTTTTTGAGCCCTGCCCTTGCTCTTAGAATTGCCTGTGAAACCGCTTCGATTCCTTCGTCCTGCCCAATAACTCTTTTGTGCAGAATTTCAGGCAGTCTAATTAGTTTCTCCTTCTCGGATTCTACAAGTTTAGCAACCGGAATTCCTGTCCAGTTTGATACAGCCTCGGCAATTTCCTCTTCACCGACCTCTTCTTTGAGCAGTCTAGCCTCTTCAGCTTTCTCTGCTTCTTTCTTTTGCTCTTCTAGTTTTTCCTCAAGCTCAGGAAGTGAGCCGTACTTCAATTTTGCAAGTGTCTCAAGATCATAGCTTCTCTCAGCTTCATCCATCTGGTGTCTTATCTCTTCGATTTTTTCCTTGGTTTCTTTGACCTTTGTAATTGCTTCTTTCTCATTATTCCACTGAGCCATGAGGACTTTTTCCTCATCCTTAAGCTCTGCAAGTTCACCCTCTAGGGTTTCAAGTCGCTTAATAGAAGCTTTGTCATCTTCCTTACCGAGTGCCTGCTTTTCAATCTCAAGCTGCATAATCTTTCTTGAAATCTCATCAAGCTCGACTGGCATTGAATCTATTTCCATCCTGATTTTCGCAGCCGCCTCATCCATGAGGTCTATTGCTTTGTCCGGCAAAAACCTGTCCGAAATATATCTATCAGAAAGCGTTGCGCATGCTATGAGTGCAGCGTCTGAAATTTTAACTCCGTGGTGTATTTCAAATCTTTCCTTAAGTCCCCTCAAAATAGATATAGTGTCCTCAACTGTAGGCTGATCCACCATTACCTGTTGGAAACGTCTTTCAAGAGCCGCATCTTTTTCGATGTATTTTCTGTATTCATCAAGGGTAGTTGCACCTATGCAGTGAAGTTCTCCCCTTGCAAGCTTTGGTTTTAAGAGGTTACCTGCATCCATTGAGCCTTCGCCCCCACCAGCCCCAACGATGTTATGTATTTCATCGATGAACAAAATAATCTGTCCCTCTGACTTTTCCACTTCGTTTAGTACTGCTTTGAGTCTTTCTTCAAACTCACCCCTATATTTAGCTCCTGCTATGAGAGCACCCATGTCGAGAGCGAAAATTGTCTTGTCCTGAAGTCCCTCCGGCACGTCGCCTTTAAAAATACGCTGTGCCAGTCCCTCAACAACGGCTGTCTTACCTACGCCAGGCTCACCTATGAGGACAGGATTGTTCTTCGTTCTCCTTGAAAGAATCTGAATGGTTCGCCTAACTTCGGCATCCCTGCCGATTACAGGGTCCATCTTACCCTCTTTTGCAAGCTGAACCAAATCTCTGCCGTATTTATTCAATGCATCGTAGCTGTTTTCAGGATTTTGATTGGTTACTCTTTGATTTCCTCTGACCATTGTAAGTGCTTTAAGAAAATCATCTTTACGCAGTCCATTCTTTGTTAAAATCCTTGCAGCCTTGCCATCTCTTTCGTCCAAAATCGCAAGGAATAAATGCTCTACGCTCACATACTCATCTTTAAATTTTTTGGATTCCTGCTCAGCAGACAGAAGGACCTGACTAAATCGCCTTGATGCGTATACATTGTCAGCACCTCCTGATACCTTTGGCAATCTTTGAATTTCTTCCTCTAGCTCACCAATTATAAGAGCTGGATCTATCCCCATAGCATTAATTAGCTTCGGAATGAGTCCATCTCTCTGCATCAAAAGGACAAGAGCCAAATGCTCAACCTGTATCTCCTGATTTCCCTCAGAAACCGCAATATTTTGACATTCAACAATAGCTTGTCTTGCATTTTCAGTATATTTTTCTATGTTCATAGTTCCACCTCCATTTCGTGTTTTTATCTTATAACATATGAATTTTGTTAATTATAAAATGATTTTCTATACTATTTAACATAACCATTAGTCTTATATATCGTTCATACAACTATTATAAACCGTGAAAATGGAAAAGTAAAGAACTTTTTAGCACTCTATCAAAAAGAGTGCTAACAAAATATTGAACGAAATAAAACCGCTGCATAGATTTAAATATCTACTTCACAGCGGTTTTAACAACTCTTTATATACGACTTCGGCTAGAAGCTCATAACTAGAACAATTATTCTATAGTTCTGCATTTAACTATATAGCACTATATTATCTAAGAAAAATTACCATTCTTTTTTTTATGTATCAATTTGCAAATTAGTGTTAATAGACCTGCCAAGATAACATATGATGTAATTTCACTAGCATCGCCAGTTTTTGGATTGCTTTTGCTTGTTTCTGCTTTTGGCGTCGCTTGCTCAGGCTTGTTTGGAATTTCTTTGGCTTGAACAATAACAGTTGATACCTGTGTTACACTTGCTCCATTACTATCTGTCAATGTGAATTTAATCTCATATTTCCCTGCTTTGTTAGAATCAAAGCTTCCTTTGTCAATTACAACTTTATCTATTAGATTCTCGCCGTCTTCTTCATCCCTTGCCTTGTCAATTAAGGTTTTAAGATCAATTTTCTCTCCCGTACTAATAGTTGCATCTTTAACCGTAAGCTCAGGAATTTTGTTCCACTGTGCGACAAAAGTATGATTGTCAACTATTTTGTAGTTCTCTCCTGGATTGTATTCTGAATCATTCCACTTCCAGTATAGGAATTGATAGCCTTCTCTGGTAGGTGCTTTCATGATTTGAATATTTTCGTCCTTGTTGTGCATCTCTTGCTTGATTTTGGTACCATCTGAAAACTTACCGCCATTAGCATCATATATAATCAATAATCTGCCCTTGTAATTTATGTCATAGTTATTCAGCAAGCTTTTATACATATGCTCGCCATGAGGTACATCGGATTCTTCGCTAAACTGCAAATTCGTAAAGTCTTTATAGTTTTCTGGTGGATTGAAAAGTCCAGATTCAGATAAATTTCCTTTAAATAAAGTGGTTTTATCTATAGTTAGATTTTTATAAACCTTTTCCTTGAAGGTCTTGAGAACATTCTCAGATATTTTCTGATCCTCTAAATCATATTGATAAGGTATTGTGTAAATAGCACCACCCTGTCCTACTTTGCAAGTATTAGAAATAAATTTAGTACTATCGCTAATCTCAACTTTAAGATTGTCTTTAATACCAGTAATTTCACCATTCTCGTTTCTTATTACACCATTTATTCCTATGGCACCACCAGAACCACCTGCAATATTCTCTTTAAAAGTAGTTCCCTTAATAACAGTCTTATTATCAATGACCTGTACAGCTCCACCTACACCTGAAAAGTGTGGATTTGATTGCACATCATTCTTGCTAACTATCGCTTCATTGTTCGTAAAAGTGCTATTAAGAATTTCTGTTGGAAATGAGGTGAAAATTCCAGCACCCATCAGAGATTTATTATTGTCGAAAATTGTATCATCTACCTTTATATTAGTCAGGTTTTTATCTAAATCTCCTGAAGCTGCACTTGAAATACCTGCACCGTATACAGCCTGATTATTAGAGAATGATGAATCCACTACATCAAGTTTAGAATTTAAACCAAGATATACTCCACCGCCGAATGCATTGGAATAGTTATCGGCAAATGATGATTTTGAAAGCTTAGTCATTCCCATGTTATTGTGGTCTACGAAAATGGAACCGCCACCACTTTCTGCACCGTTTCCCTTAAACTCGGAAGCTTCAATTTTTGTATTGGCAGTTTTAATAAAAATCGCTCCACCCTGTGAATTTGATAAATTCTCATTAAACACGCATTTATTAAGGCTAGAGTTTCCACTATTCAAATATAGTGCACCACCTTGATTAGCTACTTTATTTTTAATGAATTTTACATTAGATAAATCAATATCTTTTCCTGCAAAAACCGCTCCAGCCCAGTTTGCTTGGTTATTTTCAAAACTACTATCTGAAATTGTGATTTTATTTCCAGAATATATTGCACCACCTGTGCTGGCTTGATTGTTTTTAAAGGTTGCATTTTTTATAGTTGCATCTGCTCTTGAACCCGCTATAATAGCTCCGCCCGTTTTCTTCGCAACATTATTCTCGAAAACACCACCTGTAATATTTAGTTTTCCGTACGTAGCTATTGCTCCACCATCGCTCTTATTTGATTTGTTGTTAATAAAGCTTCCACCACTAATATTAAGATTAGTTCCATGATAAGCTTGAATAACCCCCCCCTGTTGGTTTGAAGTATTATTTTGTATAACAGCACCAGCTAGAATATTTAATGTGCCTCCTGTCATATAGATTGGGGGACCATCAAATTTAGGAGAATCTATGAAGTTTTGAACTACTGTATCCTTTCCTATTGTAATCTTGCCATTATTTGAGATGAAAAAACATTGACCATCATTATTTCCATCTAGCGTAATATTATCTACAGTTAATTCCGCATTCGTCTGAATTGCAATGTAGTCTTCTTCGCCCTCCCTTGTTAACTTGAAATGTCCACCATTTTTCGATGTAAGTCTTATCTTATTATTGCTTCTATATGTAGAGTGATCTGTTTTTGGAATTATTACATCTCTATTAACATATATTGTATAAAGACTGTCCACATCGTTTATATCCATGGCGCTTACAGTTTCACTAAACTTATCATAGTCATTTATCTTTGTTTCTACTCCTCCTGAGGTCTTTGTTAAAGTGAAATTCTTGTTAGCAGGATTTTGAGTTAATTCAGGTGGTGTATTTTTTAGACCTGAAGTTGGTTTTGCTATATCTGTCTTACTAACAGAATTTATCTGACTATCACCTATTGGTAATTCCTTACTTTCTTCTTTAAATTCTGAAGTCGTTTTTAAATTCTCATCGATATTCTCATCGTTTACATTTTCTTGTAAACTCGTCATACTGTCTGCTGCCTCGTTAGAATTTAGCAGCTCATCTGCCATAACATTAATAGGAAATGTAAACATTCCAATAATTGTAATGGATAGAATGATTACTTTTAGCTTCTTCATCTTTAATTCTACTCCTTAATTAATAGTTCGTGCATAATTCTTTAAAGATAAATTAATAAGTTAAAAATCCTTAATTACTTTGCACATATAACTCTTTTATATATTTTCATTATATCATGAAATAATCTAAATATATACATCTATATGGATTTGTATATAAAAAATAACCCCCCTTTCGTGAACTGAGTCCCAAAAGTTGGTTTATTAGCTCAACTTTTGGGGCTCTCCACATCGAGTGGTTACTTAAAAATATACTAATTAATTTATAGTTTTTGTTTCTTGCGCAAGGTATATGCTGTCAAAATTGAAGCTGTGATTAGCATAATCAACGAGATACCCATGCTGTTTTGATCTGATGTATTTGGTGTAGACGGTTTAGACGGTACAGGAGGTTTTTCTGGTGGTACAGGTGGTTTCTCTGGTGGTGCATACTTATTTGTAACAGTAAATCCCTCATTCTGATCGCCTGTTATCTCAGCAGTATAACCTTTAACTTCTTTTTCTTTAATATCATATATATAATATTCACCGTTTTTATCAAACTTAGGTATATTCGAAAAAGTCAGTTTCCAATTTCCGTCTTTATTTGGACTAATTGTTTCCATTCCGATATATTCCTTATCCAGAGAATCTACATGCTTACTACGGTATAACTCAATGGTAATGGACTTCGGAATAGACTTCATATCTACATCCTTCCATTTCTTAGTTACCGATATTTCAGTCGTGTCTGGCGTCCCTATATTAATATCACCATTAGAACCTATTCCGCCACCTCTTGTTGCGGATGTATTGCCACTAATAATTACCTTACCTAATTCGAATGCAGTATTGTCAGCTATTTCATCCGTATTAAGTGCTAGCTCAGCATCCTCTGCTAATAAACCTTTAAGCACATTCAGCGGAACTTCTTTTCCATCATTAGCATATCTCCAGTGATATGGTTTCCCGCCTAACATTGAATTTGAGATAGTATATTCTGGTCTCCCGCTATGAATTCCGTATTTACTTTTTGCTAGGAAATACAGATCTCTTCCTCCATTGCCTTCATTTTCACAAATAGCTGCTCCGTCCGTTAAATAAATATGTGTATTCGTTGTAGGGCAAGCTGCAAGTCCACCACCATTTAAAGCTGCTTTATTGTTTCTAATAATAGCATTCGTCAAATTCAGTTGACCATTTTGAAGACCTTCGTATTTTTTGCTATAACCGTTTACGTAGATTCCTCCTCCTCCAAATGCCATAGGTCCTTTACCTTTTCCTGTCATTTGGTTGTTGATGATTTGTCCACCTGAAATATCTGCTGATCCAACATTGCCAATTAATCCAGCTTGAATGAATATTCCACCACCGCCACAGTCAGCAGAATTTTCATTAACTATTCCACCTGTCATAATGAGTTTGCTTGGTGAATTTCCTGCATTAAATGTTCCTACAGCAATCCCTCCACCTGCATAACCAGCTTTATTATTAGTTATAGCAGCATCCTTTTCAATAGTAACATTGCTGCCAACACTAGATTGTTCATATATGCAAATTCCGCCACCACATCCACTTGGTTGACCATCCGAATCAACGGAATAGAAAGCAATGTTATTTTTGATTTCTCCTGAGGAAATAGTAGCTTGTGCTGAAGTAAAATAAATTCCTCCACCTGATCTTGCCTTATTATTTTGTATAACGCCTCCATTCATTTTAAAGCTT